>BS_KBA_SWE02_21mDRAFT_10001007_pt1 | contig 10648 bp, 3 predicted proteins | sample BalSeasSWE02_21m_FD_9196 | JGI IMG/M metagenome (IMG submission 9196)
TTTTCCGGTAAAGTAAACTACAAGAGTGTTGCCTTCGGGCGATCCGTAGTCGTAAGAATAGTCGGCAGTACAGATTTCTATTTTAATCGTATCTTTCTCTTCATCTTTACAGTCATCCGTTGTCACATTGTGGATTACGTCAAATGAATTCTTATTTGTAACATCATATTTATGCATCGGACTTGCTTCATCCGTTGTTTCGCCATCCCCGAAACTCCACTTATGAGTTGCGCCACTCTCCATTACACTTGTGAGGGATACAACGGCAACTTTATTTACAACTCTGTCTATTTTGTAATCAAACTCCGCTGTACAGTAGCTAAGTTTAATTTTCTGAGTTACTTCTCCATTACATCCGCTCTTTGTAACTTTAAGTTGTATACTAAATTCTTGCTGATCTGACAAATCATACTCATGAACTGGGTTAGCCTCGGTGGAGGTTTCTGAACTGTCTCCGAAATCCCATTCGTAACTATCGGCATCAGTTGGAGTTGATGTAAATGTAACTTTACGTGTTTCACTGGAAGGATCGGAATTATCCACTGTGTATACAAAGTTTGGCTTCACTTCAATTATACTTACCAACAATTCATATGTGTTCATATTTACTTTGTATGTAAGTTTTTTCAACCCCGCGCCTGCTTTAGAAGGATTGAATTCATATTGTCCTGTAGTTGTGTTTAGAGATACACCTTCTCCTGTAACTACACCTCCTGTAGGTTCTGCTGTTACGGTGTAATTCGAATTGTCGTTAGTGCAGAATGTACTCTTAGGCAGTTTAAATATTACCTGAACGGGAGCAGCAACGAAAGCAATTGGAGGACAATCGGAACAGCAAATATACGGCAGCGTGAAATCTGCTACAACTATTCCGTTTTCATCGCAGACTATTATAAAGGTCCCGCCGGGCATAACACCAGCCATATGCGCTGCACCCGGATGATCCTGTATAAAGTTTCCGAACAATGTTAATTTTAATATTTCTATTATCCGCTGCTTATATAAATTCAATAACGTTGAAAACTTTTTAGATACGCATTTCTCAATTAGTTCAGTTAGATGAATGATAATTTCGCTCTCGCGTCCGGTTCGGGTATAATCTGGATTTTCAAGGTTCTTGTATACCTGACTTCTGAATTCTTTAGCTGAAGTAATTAAAGTTTTCTCCATTGCTTTTACTGTTGCTTCATTATAGTTAATAATCTTTTTAGGTAATAGCGACGCAAGCTCTTCAATCGCTTCGATTAATTTTATGGGCTGGTAATATTTTTCTATTAGATCGGCTTTATCAAATTTACCATACATGCCTTCCAGCACGGTTTTATTTTCGTCAAAAAATCCAAGTATATCTTTAGCCTTGCTTTCACCGTAATCGAGATACATTTTACCAACCGAATTATCAGAAAGCTCATATGCCTCCATACTTATTAAGAACTCACCTGTCGCATACGTCCCGGGACTCATCATTTTTTTTACTTCTTCCACACTATAATCCCCGAATAATCCTTCAACAGTACTCATATCGTCATATGAATAAACTCCGCCAGCTAAATTATAACCTTCGGTTTTATCGTACTCATTACCCAATGATGTTGAAGGTTCGTCCAATGTAATATTCATTGTTTTCGTCTGGCCTGCTTCAATCTTAACTCCAACTTTATAATCTTTATACCCCGACAGACTAACCTCGACCGTATAATTGCCCGCTTTAATATTTGGAATAGTGAACACTCCGCTCGCATTTGATATTGATCCATAAGAAGGTGTAATACTTGTCAAAGATGTAATTTTAATACTTGTACCGACTATTGGTTCTTTATTTCCGTCTACGATACTACCTTTTAATGCACCTGGTTTCTCGGAAGTTGTGGTTGTTTCAATCTTATAATCCAGTTCAGAGAAATATTTCATCTTCTGCTGCAGGAAACACAGATATTCTGCTACCAGGGTTCCATACATCATCGAAATATCTGTGAAACGGCAGTCAAGGTTTAGTTCTTTCTGAGTCGGCTGTTTACCCAGACGTAGTTTAAGAACCTTAAGAGGCAGATTATATGTTTCAATTGCTTTTAGTAGTGAAGTTAAAACTGTATCACAACTCTGACCCTGATGTCCCTCTATCCTGAAAAAACCATATGCATCGTTGTCGTACAGCAAAGGTTTTGTTACATAAGCGGGAATATCCTTTTCAATGTATAACGACGAATGATATGACAGATTCAAATAAGGTTTGCATTTACGAGTAAAATCATAATTCCAAATATGATGAAGATAAACACTATCATTGCTCTGTTTGTTTTTCGATTCTATTTTATAGTAGAATGGGATCGCTCTTTTACTTAATTCAGTTCCTTTTTCTTTGCTTGGTGTAATTTTTATTTCAGTGATTTTTTCTGCAGGTATTAAGAATGACAGGACAATCCTCTCCAATCTTTCAAAAAGCAATTTTGTTTTTTCTAAAAGCTGTCCCTGATTATTAAGAATTGGAGAATAAACAAATGTATGTCTGAATACCGAGTTTGAGCAGGAATTAGAAGGTAAGGCTTCACCAAGCATAAGGTGCCTCGGGAAACAAGATTCTTTATAACAACACTCCATAGTTAAATCAAATGCTGCTTCCTTGTATTCATTATATGCGAGTATTATATCCTTCAAATGATCATATACATATTGAATACTATAAGATTTTGATTCGATTATTTTTTTTACATTTTTAATAAAGTTAATTTCTTTAAACGGATTGGTCTTATACTTATCTGTCAATATAGGTTCAAATCTTTCATAACTTTCCAACAATGCTTTATCAATATCATCCAACGAAGGTTTTATCAACTCTATATAAAGTTTTAGAACTCCATTGTAATTTTCATAATTATATTTTGTTATTAAGTCGGCTTCACGGCCAATTGAAACATCTGGTAATTTAAATCGGGCATTTACCTTTGCATCTAACTGAAAATATGAGTTGGAAGGAGCGCATTTACTGATTATTACTCTAAGATCATCGTAACCAATCAGTAACTTTCTAACGCATAATTCTACACGTTTACCTTTTTCATTACAATCATCACCTGTGCAGTCTTTTAAGTCTCTCTCATATATTTCCAGATATAGAATAACCGCTTTATCTTTCAGAAAATTTTTTGTCAATTTTTGAATTTCAGAATTTTCTGAAACTGTAGCGGACGGTAATAATTCATATAATATAGTTTGAGATGTTTCATCTCCGAATAAAGAATAATCACCGATATCATTATATTTTTTATAATGTGTGAGTTTTGCCGACTCGGAAAATATTAAATATCCCTCCGATGTTATTCCTACTCCCTCTGATATTAATACTGCCGGTTGCGGTTTATCTGCATATATGACTTCGAATCCGCAGACTATTCCGACTCCAATTAATTTGGAACGTGTCAACCTGTCATGCTTATCAAAGTACTTTATAATTTGATTAAGTTGATCCGATGTTAAAACCTGATTTTTTTCAAATAAGGGGTAATAATTACATGCTGCCATTTTCATCCTCGCTTATTGATCCAAGTACGGAATGATCTAATAAAACAACACTGTCTTCATCCTGTTTTTCACAATCGTACAGCCTTGTTTCTGGATAAACACTTCTTAAAGTCTGCAGTACTTTAACTAGTTCATCCTGTGCTTTTTTGATTAATTTTTTGTTCGGTTTTTTCTTGGAAATTTGTTCAAGCCACTTTTTATAATTAGTTTCAAAACTCTTCATCTGATCCTGTGTTACCCAGCATATTTTAACATGTACATTAGCAGGAGCTTCCATTCTAACAGTCATTTCGAAAAACTTTCTGAAATCAAAATTCTGGAAACGCTCGGGCCAATATGGTACAACAGCTGTTGCCCTAAATGAATACGGATCAATAAATCCTAAACAATTTTTGCATTCTTTATTAACACATACTCTTAGTAACTCGTCTGTAGAAGTTTTAGGTCTCAGAAGTATATGTTCTATTAAATGGAATCCTTCAGTCTCAGCAATTACTTTTTCAACCCATTTAATTATTAATTTTATTGTTTCTTCCGCTTCTTCTTCTTGATTAAAGTACTTAATCATTCGTGCAATAATTTCATCTGTGCCATCTTTCAGAACAATGTGGAAACGGCTCCCTTTTGTTTTTTTAATCTCATAATTATTTATTGTGTGTCCGTACTTTAATACTTGCTTGATTTCTTTTATTGCATCTTCTTCATTGTAATATCTTGTAGTGCTGCTTATGATAACATTGCCTTCATCATCAAGAAGTCTGAATCTGAATTCGTCAATATTATCGGAATCCTTCTCCTGGTATATTTCAAAATAATCAGTAATGTTTTTATATAGCCATCTTCGTTTATAATTATTAATTCCCAGTATTCGTGCCACCCGTCTTTCCAGGCCAGTTACATTAAAAGTATTCCACACATCACCCGAAGAGTTATAATCAAATGCTTTACCTCTGTTGTAGCTTACTTGATGATAATCATTTAGGAATGCAATTTTGTCATCGATTAATTCGGAATCAGCTTTCTTTTTATCAATAGAATACATCAATAAAACATAATCCGTAAACTGTTCTGCAAATCTCGCCATCAAATGATCAAGGAACCTGTTGCGCCTGTCTTCATAAGTTTTTTGTGATTCCAGCAATTCGTCCCTTTTATTCCAGGGAGGATTGTTTGAGGAGCTGGTGATAAAATTATTCCAATCTGTTTCATAAGATGAAAAATTATCAATATCTACGGAAGTCAAATCAAGTGTATCGATAAATTCTTTGAGTAAGTAATGAACACTTGGTATTTCATTATATTCCACAGGCTGACTTAAAAACAGATTATGAGAGAAATAAGTTTTTTTTAGTTTTGGATTTGTTGAATACAAATCTCTTACATGTCCTAATTGTTCGAAATAATTAGCCAGCATTTGATCGTAAAGCAATAGAAAACCTTTCAGCTGTTTTGCCTGAGCTTTTCTTTCTTGCGAGACCGAAGGCGCCAAACCCTCCTCCCCAATACCGTAGCAAAACGGAAAGTCATTCTGAATCGAATAATAATTTTTTATATGTCTGTTTTTCCCTTTGGGAATACTCAGATCATAATTTTCTTTAGCAAGCATTTGTGGACGGTCGAGCATTTCCAAATCATTCAATTTTTCCAATACTTCATCTTTATCTGCTGCGTAAGGGACCAATCCTTTATAAAAAATAATTTTGGACTTATTCGCATTTAATCGAAATGTTTTTCCTTTTTCAATCTTAAGGCACCATCTTTCTCCTTTGTTCAAATTTTCACATTTATATGAATTCGAGACGATTATATCCTTAACCGCTATAACATTTTCAACATCCATAATTATTTGTATAAGATCCGAGACATGCACTACTTGAGTAAAGTCTGAATAATCGAGTTCATCCTCGTCTATAAATCCATGATTAAGAATGGGTCCTTCAAATATTTCGTCGTTCGTTTTCCCTTTATCAAAAAGTTCTTTAATTGTATAAAACTTTACATGCGGATTAATGAACCTTTCTAATTCATAGTATATTTTTGCTAGTGTTTTATCAATATCAGCTTCTGCTCTTACTTCTATATCTGCACAAACCAACAATTGTTCAATGTCTATTCCTTTTATTAAATAATAATCTTCACACAGGTTCCTGGTATTTTGAAGCACTTGATGTGCAATAGCTGTTATATCAAGCGCTTTATTGATTTTGTTCTTGTAATTATAAAGCAAACTGTTCTGATCGATCCGTTTTATTACTTTTTCAATTAAGGTATTGTTAGCATCTGTTACTTTACCAGTTGATTTAATCATTAAGTTTGCAGAAGTTTCTTTTTCATCAATTTTAACTTTTAAAATTGCTTTATAATATTGTGAGTTGGCTATATGCTGAACCGAATCTATTTTTAGATCCGATATTTGTTGCCCTGCAGAAAAATAATAATCCCACGAAGGGAATACTGTACAGATAGTAAATTCTTCTTTATCAGTAGTAATAATTTTTTCGAAACTGAAATCATTGAGATCCCCATGACCATCATCCTCTTCAAATTCGAGTATAACATTATATATACCATTTAGATTTACCTGATTGTATTGATTAGTTTTTGACGGTGTAACAGTTAGTTTACTTTCTGAGCAATTTATATAAAGGTTTTGTTCAAGATTACCGGCTTTTTCCAGCCACGCATTTTTTATACCTTCAATATCAATAAGAACTCTCCGGAAATCATTTGCGGTTACAGGGTTGCAGGTAAGTATTTGCCGGGCAGTAAAAAAGTGTTTGTTATTCTTACTACTGTTCTCTTCCTCAAGAATATCCTCAATATCATACTGTGTTCTGTAACCAAGATCAGTTATAGCATAACACAACATTTCAAGCATTGTAATTCCGGGATCATGTACATTATAGTCAGTCCAAATCGACGATGAAAGCTTTTCAATATATTCTAAACCTTTTTTACGTAACAATGAGTATTCTTCACTGTTGGTAAGAGTTCTGTTTTTGTCGATATATAATTTCTGTTTACTCATTCGCATGATACAACTTGTTTAATATCGTGTTCACTGTTCGAAACCAATATTGATCTTGCAGTAGTACATTCAGCTTCTTCGGTATATTTCAATTTTTGTGTATTATCCACGTCCACGATTTGAATCATTTTAAATTCGGCAACGTAATCAACATAATCCCTTTCTTCCACGAAATTTAAAATTACCGATCTATGAATCTTACCCCCGAACATTATATCTTCACCATCTTTATATGCCCAAGGTGATAAATACTCAATAATGTCATCGTGCAATTTTGATTTATAAAATCCCCAATCATAACCCTTCTTAAATTCGACCTGGAATTCAACTTTAATTTTTTCGTATAGCGGATTCAATACTTCTAAATTATCAGCCGCAAATACTGAAATTCTTTTCTGTAAATATTCTTTTATACTTTTCAACTCACCGACTGAAGTCCTGGGCTCCAATGGATTAACCGAATTTTTGTTATAAAGGTTGGGAACTACAATAACACTAACATAGCCAGGTGCGAACTCGGAATTACTCCCTGAGTATGTGCTGTGATTAATACATTTAACTTTAAAAATTAATGGAAATTCCTGCAGTATTAATTTTTCATAATCCCATATTGATATACCCCGATTTTTGTGTCTCAGTCTTTCACTAACACGCGTGTAAAATTTCTCGCTGTCCTCTTTAACTTTTCCACCTAGTGAGGCATATGGTTGTGTAACTTTTTTAACACTTGAATCCTTAACAGACAATTTAGTTATTGTTTTGGCTGACAGCACATTTGCTAAAAAATCGGGATCGTTCGATTCATTTTTATAAGTAGCTTTTACTGCTTGAGCGATTACTTCAAGTGTATCGCACACGGCATTACTTTTATCATCTACTGTTGCGCGTATCCAATGATATCCGCCCGGTAGTATTATATTATCGCTGGTTGCATCAGAGGGAACGGAGAACTTTATGATACCTGATTTAACCAGTCCGCTGGTTGTATCCGAAATTATGTCTGTATCTTCAAATTCTACCCATTCATTATCATAAAGATATGACCAGTAAACAACTTGCTCGGGAGCTTCCGGATCTGCACTTCCTTCAGCCAGTTGAAAAAGTAACGATAAATTTTGCGGTGGATCCAAATTCTTAATTCCAATATACAACTCACCTTCACTTTCGTATTTTTTTGCGCTGTTACTAAATTCAAATTGCGGCAGCAGGTCAACATTAGATGAAGATGAAGTCCTAACCTCTTTAATACCAAAAGGATATATATGATAAAATTTTGATTCATCCGTTTTATAACTTGAAGAAGCTTTAACATCTATCTCTTCAGTTGCATCATAATCAACCCAGAAATTATTTACATAGGCTGTATATGGTTCATTTGGAATAGCGTTTTTATTTTCATCGGTTGCACTTTTAGCATACTTTATTATTGCTTTAGTATACTTATCTCTATAATCCTTATGACCGAAGGCTCCTGCAGGCTCTTTTAATACTAGTCTTAAAAATCCCCTCTGAAGCGCCGCTATATATTCGGTTAGTTCACCATCAATTAGGTCAGCGTAATATTCAATCTTTTGAGTCCCGGTGCTTTTGAATGAAAGAACAATTGACTTAGCAGATTGTGCCGCGTCTTTTATGAAGAGTGATTCTGATTTCGAAACACTCTCCCATTCATTATCCACAAGCACATCCGCACTAACTTTAAAACTTTCATTGTCAGTTATAGAGAGCAAATTAGTGTAATAATCTTCAAGCTTCGAATCGGGAACATCTTTCCATTCAATGTTTAAAGTAATTTCAGTCACTTTTTTTTGAAATATCTCTTTGCTGCCTATATAAAAACTTGAATCTATACCGGGATTTGTGGTAAAGGGATAAAAGGGCTTGTTGGTTTTTAACAGTCCCGCATCATTCTGTAATATTATATTCTTTAATAATTTAACAGTTGTATCGAGACTAACTTTAGATATGGTTAATTGTTTTAGATCCCCGTAGATATAATCTGAGCTTGTTGAATTAGTAAGAATAACTTTTAACACCGGGAAGTCTGTATCGAATTCATCTGTCAATTTTCCCGAGTTAAATCCATACGTTGCGGAACATTCTTGAGCTAATTCAATCTCGAAGGTTAAAGTTCCGGAACCCGAATCTATAGTAACTGAAGTTAGGCTTGCCGTAATCCATTCTTCTTCACCGCTTATGTAAAAGGCGAGAGCATTTTTAATTAAACTTTCTTTTCCTAACAGTGATGATAAATTACCACTAACATTAAAAGTAACAGTTATTGTTCTTTTACCTTGCGATAAAAATAAAATAGGTGATGTAATTGCAAAACCTATTGTTGAAAACTGCATTGATCTTTCATCTTCATCCAGGTAAGTGTTGCCGGATTTCTGACTTTCTCCGAAAGTTTTCCATTTGGGTTCGTCATCATCCAGCGCGCCGCCAATTCCGTCTATTGAATTTGCAATGGGTGCTGAGTATACTCTGTAGTTATCGGATTTATCTATAAATACAGTTTTAAGTTTATCGACCGATGCCTTATTGAATACTGTATCCTCATCAACTTCATAAATTACTTCAACCCCAGTATTGTCTTTGCCTGCTTTTAATTGGGTACCTTTTTTTATTAAGTAACTATCAACCTGTTTTGCCAGTTCGAAGATAACATGAACAGTATCCGGTGTTTCATCATTTGTTTTTAACCGCAATACTTTTTTATAATAAAAATCTAAATGTCGTTTAGTGATTTTATTTAAATCATCCTGTGCGTACTTGAACAACTGCAGAAACGCCAGGAATAATGCCATGTGGGGTTCATGAGAAGAATAGTTTTCAAGTGTATCTTTTAAATAATCTGGAGACTGTTTAATTAACCTGGCTTGTGCACCGATAAATCTATCAATAATTCCTTCGAGTTTTTCAGAAGCTGTTTTTACTTTCTTTATATGAGTTCCGGTAGCTCCGAATAAATAATTATCTGTGTCCGGAATCGATTGTAAATAGTCCGACCATTTTGAATTTGATGTGCTGGATTGAGTTATCCAAATAATATTTAGATTGCTGGATAAAAAGTCATCTGTATAAATTAACAATTTACAAGCTTCACTTGCATTATCGTAAAAGTAATTTTTTGATAAAGCATATTTATATGCTGATACAACAGTTTTAAGATTATCACTAAGCTGTGAAGTAATAATCTGTTTCAGTTCTGTGTTAAGTTTTAGTCCCGTCTTAGATCTTTTATACCATGTATTCAGTTCATCGCAGATATAAAACACATGTCTGAATAAATTATAGAACGAAGCTTTAGTTAAATTATTCAGTGTTGAAGCTTTACTAATCCTTGTAAGATCGAATTTAATACAACTTTTTATGTCGGTAATATCTTTTTGAGCAATTTCGGAAACGATAGTTGAAATATCATTTTCAATAAAATTTTTCCAATCTCCATCCGGTTCATTATTTAAATTATAATACTGTACTTTTTCTGCATACTTCCGGATAAAAACCAGTAAATCATCGAGGTCTCGTTCATCTACCTTAATATAAGAAGGTTTCAACGCTTTCAATATTCTCTTAGATTGACTTGCGCCGTCCCGCCGTAACGGATTCTTTATATTACAATCGTTAGCCATTATTTAATATTAGTGCCTTCATTTATATAAAATGGGTAAACAAAATTATAGCGCGAGTTAGTATTCCGTATTGTGTACTCAAGTGTAATAATAATCATTCCTTCTTCTTCATTTGCTTCCATTAAAATATTATCAAGTTTAATTCTCGGTTCAAAGTAAAGTATAGCGGTTTTGATCAAATCCTTTATGTAAGCTTTCAGTGAAGTATCAATAGGATCAAAAAGTAAATTTTTTAAATTAGCGCCGTATTTAGGTTGCATTATTCTTTCGCCTACATTGGTAGAAAACAATATTTCAAGACTGCTGTTGATATCTTCCTCGTCCGTCAGCATTTCAACAGTGGAGGAATCATCTAAAAATGTAGGCGGAAATTTCCAACCTTTGCCTAAAAATGGATACTTTGATGACATAACATTTAACCTATAATTACTGTTGGTAATCCTACTGCTGCTGTAGCGCCGCAACC
>BS_KBA_SWE02_21mDRAFT_10001008_pt1 | contig 10648 bp, 16 predicted proteins | sample BalSeasSWE02_21m_FD_9196 | JGI IMG/M metagenome (IMG submission 9196)
GTGCGAGGCTTGCCTTTCCTGCCCTGAGCCCCTCCCGAACCTCCCCCAAGTGGCGGAGACAAACACTCCCCACCCGTTGGATACCACCAGGTGGGGATTTTTATATAATTAATGTATATCTTCTCAAAATTATTGAGAAGATATATTAAGGCGAGTTAAAAATAAGGAGAAAGCCATGCCAGGAAGATCAAAGCTGCATAAAGTTAAAAAGGACCGGTCATCAAGGAAAGCCTCCCCCCATTCATCCGGGAGGGGAATTAGATCCAGCAGCAAAGGCAGCTCCGAGAAAAATGCCCAAAAGCAGGTTTGGTCTGGAAGTNCTAAATCAAAAAAATCCAGTTGTTTGCCGAAGCTGTTTATGCTGACATTGCCGTTCATAATCATTGGGTCATTCTTGTTTTTTCGGTCTTAAAAGTAGATCGATCTATTCTTAAACCTATAAAAAAAGGAGAAAACCTTTATGTTACCAATCGGTGATGATAATTCCGCCCGCAGGACTTTTCCACTGGTCACGTATATCTTGATCGCTATGAATGTCCTGTTTTTCTTTGTCGAGATGGCTGGTGGTGATGCTTTTATCGGGAAGTGGGCTTTTGTTCCCAGCCGCTTCCTGGCCAATCCCGTCGGGGACCTTCCCACGCTCTTCACATCCATGTTCATGCATGCCGGCTGGCTTCACCTGGGNGGCAACATGCTTTACCTGTGGATCTTTGGAGACAATGTCGAAGACCGTTTTGGCCACGTCAAGTTCACGATCTTCTATCTGGTCTGTGGATTGGCAGCAACTTTCGCACAATTGGCGTTCAGCCTGTCCTCAAACATACCAAATTTAGGCGCATCAGGGGCGATCGCAGGGGTGCTCGGCGCTTACCTTTTGCTCTTTCCGCAGGGTAAAGTCAAGGTGTTGCAGGGTCAACGAGTGATCCTGGTTCCTTCACTGATCGTTATCGGACTCTGGATCGTTCTACAGGTATTCAGCGGTATTGGTTCCATTACCGCCACCACAGACACGGGTGGTGTCGCATACATGGCTCACGTCGGTGGATTTGCGGCGGGGATCGCCTTTTTGCTGCGTGGGAGTACCAATAGAAAGCGACTGCCCGGTTAATGATCGCGGCTCCATTCCACCACTAATATATTCTCGAGAGCATTCCCGCCCCGGTTGGTAAATGTATTCATGAAATAAATCAACCAGGCTTGATCTCTCCCCCAAGTGGCGGAGACAAACACTCCCCAACTGATGGATGCGGTTGGGGAGTGCTTGCTGTAAGATGAAACTATGACTATGATTCGTGTATTTGTAGCCGATGCTCTATTGGATGAGCGCAACGCATTAAAGGTGATGCTGCAGGATCTGAGCATGGATATTGTTGGTGAAGCCGCTGACTGGCCGACAACATTATCCCTGGCTCCTGCCACGCAATTGGACCTGCTGGTCGTGGACTGGGATCTTCTCCCTCTCGATCTGGGAGTACAGGCCCTGACTATTCTGCGCCAGGCCTGTACCAATGCCATTATTGTTGTGCTCATCAGCCATCTGGATGCACGCCTCCAGGCTGCCCTGTCCGCTGGTGCGGATACATTTATCAGCAAGAATGAGACCCCAGGGCGAATTGCGGAGCGATTGCGAAGCGCGGCTGCCAGCGTTCTTATAAACAATATCCTGGATGTATTGGCAGGCCTGCTGCAAGAAAAATATGGCTATCCCCGCCAGCATGCAGCCGATGAGATCGACAAGCGCGTGACCGAATTTGAAACCAAAATGAAAGAGAATACTGCTCCCAACCCGGATTAATAACCGGGGTCCGGAAACATTGTTATAGGAGACCCTTATGAATATTTTAATTTACCTTCTCGTTGCAGCAGTGATCGGCTGGATCGCAACCCAACTCATGCATGACAGCTCAAACCTGCTGATCAATATCGTTGTGGCCGTGCTGGGAGCGTTCCTGGCTGGTTATTTCCTCAGCCCCATCTTCGGTGTCGGGACGATCAATGATGCCTTCACCATCCCGACCATGCTGGTCACCCTTTTGGGTTCCATTATCCTGCTGGCGGTCGTCCATCTATTCCAAAGAGGACGCCACTAGATCGGATCGTTCAATCCATTTTTCATTCAAATTCATCTCAAAAAAAGAGGTATATAAATGATAGAGAACAAAGTATCAGAAGTTCAAACAACACAAAAGGAACCTGAAAAGGAGCGGCGAATTTTTACATTCAAAGCCACCCAGCTCATCTGGTTGCTGCTGGGAATCCTTGAGATCATGCTCGTGTTGCGCTTTGCTTTGAAGCTGATCGCAGCCAACCCGGCCAGCCCGGTCGCTGTATTCATTTATGGTTTCACCGGTTTGTTCCTGATCCCGTTTGAAGGCTTGACCGCCACACCAGCCATGGGGGGCATGGTACTGGAAGTGTCGACCCTGATCGCCATGGCAGTTTATGCCCTGCTGGCCTATGCCTTTGAAAGAGTNGTCTGGCTGATCTTCTACCGCCCGCGTGAGGCTGCTGTATCCACAACGCGAACTTCTTCCNNCGAAGATCATATTCAACATCCATAAGAACCTATCCTGAAATTTGGGAAGCTCGGGTGTGTATTGGGCCGGACAAAGTCCGCTCAATACACACAATTCGCCAATAAATAACCATAAGGTAAGAAATAAATAACATGGAAACAAAAAAGAAAGTTACTGAAGTTAAAAAGAATGGTTTTTTTAACATATTGGCAGGTATCGTGGTCGGCGGGCTGGCAGGCGCGATCACCATGATCCTGCTGGCGCCTAAATCTGGAGAAGAAACCAGGCAGCAGATCGTCGATAAAAGCATCGAACTGCGCGACCGGGCAACTGAACTGGTGGAAGACACCGTATCCCAGGTGCGCACCACTACAGACAAATTCACGGCAGATGGTCGTCGCAAGGCCAAGGAATTGTTGGAACAGGGTCAAAACCTGGTGGCAGATCAATTGGATCAAGTTTCCCAGGCTGCTCTGGCCGGGAAAAAGGCGATCGAAGCTTCCTGAGTCTGGTAAAGGCGCATACGGTCGTCAGTACTTAAAAAAATCGTCACTGGCGACCAGGATCCACGATCTCAGGACTAACCTGGCTTTTTGATCTTTCCAGCCATTGCTGGTTCTTATTTGAAATAAACGGAGATAATTATGAGATTTACAAAGAACATCGGTTTTCTCTTGTTAGCCATCTGGCTCATCCTGACCGGGCTATTTTCTTTATCGAGCGGCGGTCTGGGCATTATCATGGCCCTTCTTGCCATTGCCGCCGGAGTCTTCATCCTGCTGGGTCGCTAGCAGAATCATCATAAGCAAGCAGATAAGATCGAATAATGAATNGAATTNCTGTCCCNGATNGNNTACACCACNGATNNTTTTCNCAGGTGTGCTGCGATTTGGGACAGTAATTTAACAGATCGGTTGCAGTCAGTGCCGNTCGCCTCTGTTGGAATGAAATTGGAGGAACTGCCATATGAAAAAACGAAAACATATCAGCTTGGAAGATGCCAGATGCATCGGGGAATCTCTTTACATCGATTGGGATCAGGTTGATCTCATACAATTTCGCTGGGAACTCACCGGAAACCATCACACCTCTGCCAGAGCCCCTGCTCCAGATCCGGCCTTTGTGAAAGTTGTCCTGACCCACATCAAACAATTTCCAGATTATTTCACCCGGCTGTCAAAACTTAAAGTGGAAGTCGATGAGTACCAGGGTCTGAATAGTTAACTCCGGGGTCAAAATATAACATCTCAAAAAAATGGTGTGTGGGGGTGGGATAGCGAGAAAAGCTCACTATCCCACCCCCACAATTTCCTCTTCTCCACCTTTTTTTGGGTTTTTCCAGGGCCTCCCCCAACTGGCGGAGAAAAAAACTCCCCAACCGACTGATGCGGTTGGGGAGTATGTATTGTAAGATGAATTATCGGTCTGAAATAGACTTCACGGTCGGCAAGTTCCCAATCCGGGAGCGGAAGACCTTATTAAAAAGGAGAAATCTCATATGTGGACCATCATCGTAATTTTATTCATCCTGTGGTTGCTTGGCTTTTTTGGCTCAAGGGTCATGCCCAGCTTTCCAAAATCCGGTAGTTGGATTCACACCCTGCTGGTGATCGTCATCATCCTGGTGATCTTGAACCTATTGGGAATAATTTAGANTCGCTTTTTATCAAAAATCGGAAAGGCAACCGGGTAGGTTGTCTTTCCGAACAAATCAGTTAATCCCATACCTTTGGTCAGTTTTGTAGTAAGGAAACCAGTTCAAATGAACAAACAAAAATTAGTAGCACTGACAGTCATCCTGGTTGTAACCCTATCAATGGTGGGGCTTACAACCAATGCAGCTGCAAGCCTGTTGGCAGCCACTTCACCATCTTTAGGCGCGGCGGCGAGTTATTCTGTTCTTGGTAAGGCAGGAGTTACAAATTCCGGCAATTCTGTTCTCTCCGGAAATGTTGGGGCTGATACCTCAATCTCTGGCTTTCCTCCGGGAACAGCCTTCGCACAGGTGNTTGCTCCAACGGTGGATGGGGCTGAGGCGGATGCCTCCACCGCTTATTTTGCTCTAACCTCTCAGAGCCCTGGTACATCCGTAGGTCCCGATCTGAGTGGAGAGACCCTCACTCCAGGTGTGTATAGTGTGGGATCGGCTCTTTTATCGGGAACGCTGACTCTGAATGGAGCGGGAACCTATATCTTCCTGGTATCATCCGACCTCACCTCAAGTGGAACGGTCAGCTTGATCAATGGAGCCACGCCGTGCGATGTGTTCTGGCAAGTAACCAGCAGCGCGGCAATTAATGGTGGTACATTCGTAGGTACGATCATCGCGAACACCAGTATTACGTTTGGTGACTCTGCCAGCCTGGATGGTCGAGCCCTGGCGCTAACAGGTAATGTGACCCTGATCAACAACAGCATCTCAGGCCCATCCTGCGCTTCCGCACCAGTTGAAACCAGTGCAACTGCCACGCTTTTACCAGGTGTCAGCGGTCTTCCCTCCACTGGCGGAGGACCCATACAGAATGAAGTATTCCCCTGGGGTATGTTGATCGTTGCTGGATTCAGCATTATGGTTATATCCCTCGGCGTTCGAGCATCACGTCGAAATCACATGTTGAAATAACAACTTTTTTTGCGAGATCTATGCGTAATCCCACACGCCGCCGAAGCCTGCTCAAATTTCTCTTGATCGTACTGGTAATTGCAGCAGGACTTGTGGGATGCGGAAACAAGGAGACGGGAGAAGCGCTGGATGGGCTGACCCCGTCTCCGATGTTAATTTCTACACTTGGGCTGACTATAATTACACCGCAGACAGTGACACCCACAGCCACGGCCACGATCACACCGACAGCCACACTCTTTGTCCCTGCGCCTCTTTTTGATGCAAAACTTGACATAAAAGCCGGTCCTGTCGATGTGCCGCTTGAACTTCTGATACCTTCCATTCATGTCAACGTCCCTGTGATCGGGGTCGGGCTTACCAAGTGGAATGTGATGGATGCGCCGATGGGTTCGGTGGGCAGTTCGTTCTGGCATTCAGCCTTCTGGTATCGCGGCAGTGGCATTCCCGGGGAAATCGGGACAGCCACAATAGCAGGCCACATCACCGATCCGCTTGGAAAACCCGGGGCATTCCGTTATATCCAGGACCTGCCGGTCGGCGCTTTGATCATCATCCACGATAACAGGTCTTCCATTGATATTCGCTTCAGAATTGATGATGTAAAGACCATCACTCCTGAAGAGTCTACCGATCCGGCCATACTTACACTGATCTTTGGCGCAGGTCCGCTTGCTGGAACTGGACCACAACCATCACTCGATGGTCTTGCACACCTGACGCTTATCACCTGTGCCACAAACTTTATCACCGGAAATTTTGATGACCGCACAATTATTTTTGCCACACGCACCAAGTGACAACTCATCAAGAGAAGAGAAAGAATGGAAAACCGATCCCCATCGCATCCCTATAAATGGACATTCCGAAAAGTAGCAGGGGCGACTCTCCTTCTGGTTTTTGTCGCGCTCGGTTTCTGGCTTATTTACCGTTTTTACCAGGTTATTTTCATCCTGTTCATCTCCATCGTAATGGGAACGGTCATCAGACCGCTTATCAACTGGTTACAACACAGAGGCATCCCCCGGCTGGCAGGTATCATCCTGGTTTACATCCTGCTGCTTGCCCTTCTGGTTGGTTTTGTGTTTTTGTTATTCCCGTTGATCATCGAACAAGGTACAAAGATTGCGGAAACATTTCCGGTTTATTACCAGAACTTGCGTCAATTGCTGATGTCTTCTCCCAGCCTGCTTTTAGCGCGCCTGGGAACCTTTCTTCCGTGGTCATTATCAGGTGCACAGTCCGTCCAACAGACCGGAGAGCAGGTGCTGGCTTCAGCCGGGCAAGCTCTGGATTATCTCGCCCTGGTGGTCAATGCCATCTTTATTACGACAACAGTACTGGTATTGACCTTTCGCTGGGCTTTGGATGGCCCGCGCCTGATCCAGTCCTTATTAACACTGGTTCCAAAGGATAAACGCGAAGGTATCCAGGACCTGTTTACTGCTATGGAAAGCAAGGTTGGTTTCTTCATAGCCGGACAGGGTGTCTTATGCCTGATCATCGGATCCATTTCGTTGATCTCTTACATTCTGATCGGTCTACCGAACGCACTGTTGCTGGCAGTCCTGGCGGGGGTGCTGGAAGCTGTCCCGATGGTTGGCCCACTACTTGGCGCTATTCCAGCAGCAGCAGTAGCCTTGTCCATCGCACCATCCAAACTGATATGGGTGATCGTTTCCACGGTAGTTATTCAGCAATTGGAAAACAGTTTTCTGGTACCGCGCATTATGCGCAAGGCAGTGGGCGTCAATCCATTTGTTTCCCTGCTGGCAATATTTGCCTTCAGTTCTATCTTCGGGATTGCCGGAGCGCTCATGGCAATTCCCATGGCAGCCATCATTCAAATTTTACTCAACCGCTTTGTCTTTCAACCGGAAGAATCAGAGCCGGATATCTCCAATAAGCGCGATCAAGCCAGCCTTTTGCGTTATAAAACGCAAGACCTGGCGCAAGACTTGCGCAAACAGGCCAGACTAAAAAAACGGGGTTCTGACCAGGTGATCAAGCAGATCGACAAAACGATGGATGAGATCGAATCCATTGCAACCGACCTGGATGTGCTTTTATCCCAGATTCCTTCTTCAGGTATTCAATGAACAAGCAATTGGTGAAATTCGCTGCGGCGGTCATGACCACCTTGCTGGGGCTGTTGATCCTGTGGCAGTTCCGCAATGTGGTCATTTATGTATTGATCTCCCTAATGCTGGCCGCCGCCATGCGCCCTTTGATGACCCGCCTGAAGGGGAAAAGGCTTCCCATCCGCCTGGCCTGGATACTCCTTTATCTTGTCATCCTGGGTGGACTGGGATTCTTACTCTTCCTGAGTATTGAAAATGCCATCAATGAGATCCAATTTCTTTTAAAAACATTATCCGTCCGGGACAAATGGATACTGCCGGTCTGGTTGCATGGCAGCTCTTTTCAACAGACACTGATCAGCCGCCTGCCTGCTCCCAGTAAACTTATCGAAGCCATCACAGGTGACCAGGGGCAGCTTGTACTGCCAGCCATTCTTGGTTTTTCACTAGGTTTCAGTAGTGTTGTCAGCGGGATACTGATCATCCTGTTCTTGAGCATTTATTGGAGCATCAATCAAGATCTTTTTGAAAGACTCTGGCTTTCACTGCTTCCAACGGAACTGCGCAAGAAAGCGCGCGGTGCCTGGAGGGTGATCGAATCTGACGTTGGCATTTACCTGCGCAGTGAGGTCATCCAAAGCCTGTTGACAGGGGTAATATTAGGTCTCGGGGTTTGGATGCTTGGGTCTCCATACCCGTTCTTTCTGGCACTGGCTGGCGCAATTGCCTGCCTGGTACCTGTGGTCGGGATCGTCCTGATCGTTATTTCAGTGTTCCTGGTGGGATTTATAACCAATGGGCCGCTTGCCATCATAACCGGCCTGTTTGCATTGATCCTGTTTATTTCAGTGGACTTGATCGTGAAAAACCAGGTCTTCAAACTGAGATGGGACAACTCAATGCTGACCGTGGTGCTGTTGATCGCCCTGGCAGATGTTTTTGGTGTTGTCGGCCTGTTACTGGCACCGCCTTTGTCGGTGGTCTGCCAGATCCTGTGGAGTCGCCTGGTTATTCGCCATTCGGTTCCAGGCGCAGCGACCCATATTTCTGATCTCAAAGAACGCCAGGCACGCCTGTTGGATAACATCAAGTCAATGGATGAACCCCCGGTGCCATTGGTGACCAGCAGTATGGAGCGACTCGCAAAGCTGATTGAAGACGCAGAACCAATTCTGCTTGCAGCTCAACCGGTTGCTACTCCTGAACCCTTGATACTCGTTTCATCCCAGAGCGGGGGAAAAAAGTAGCATGGGCACGCCAAAAAGAGAAAACAATATGGTAAGTCTTTGGAAAAAAGTTGTTCTCAAAGTCCACGAATTGGACGATAAGACTCACGGCTGGTTGGGGATGTTGACGAATGCAGGCAGGGCAGCCTTGAAGCCTGAATCATCCATATCTGCGGCGGCGATCGCTTATTTTTCCATTTTTTCACTTTTTCCGCTTACGCTGTTAAGTATCACGATCGCCAGTTTGAGACTCGGTTCACTGATGGATTACCATAAGATCGTAAACAGGTTGGAATTTTTTGCCCCCGCTTTGGGACTTTTGTTGGGCAAGAATTTTGACGACATTATCCTGGCACGCGGACCCATTACCGTCGTTGCCTTCATTGGATTGATCTGGTCAGCTTCCACCATATTTTTTACGTTCACCCAAACCTTAAATAGAATCTGGAACACCAAGCGCAGGCGCCCCGTCTGGAAGCGGCGCGGCTTGTCGATCCTGTTTGTACTGATCTTCGTTGGTCCGATCCTCTTCCTGGCTTCGTTTGCCAGTAGCTTGCTCACGAATTTGATGACTTGGGTGCCGGAGAATCTCGTTCAGATCCTTTCTGGAACAGGCATTATCCTCTCAGTTTTGCTGGACATATCATTGTTCATGGCGATCTACATGGTGCTCCCGCATGGAGCCTCTACCTGGCCTGAGATCCTGCCCGGCGCCATCGCTGCTGGTTTGCTTTGGGAGATTGCCAAGAAAGCTTTTTTGGTCTTTGTAACCACTTATATATCCATCTCGAACCTGGTCTATGGATCTGTAACTGCTATTATCGCCTTTATGTTATGGGCTTACCTGAGTGGTTTGATCTTTGTGTTTGGTGCTTCTTTGAGTGTCTCTTATTTCCAGCATCGGCATCAGCCTCAAATAGAAGGAGAATAAATTCCGATGACCATGCAGATCAAGGCAATGCCGCAAAAAGCATCGATCGCACGGCTGCGCTCTTCCGTTATAAAACAATTGAATAACAATGTAAGAATTTTGATAATCCCTCTGACGATCGTCGAGACGATCCCACTGCTCTGCAGTAAAATAGTATTTAAGAAGATGGATCCAGCCCAATCAATGCATCTGGCTTGTCTTCGGGAAGTTTTTTTCAAAGGCATCCTGGATCGAATTGAAATATCCGGTTGATATGGGGCTGATGATAATTTCCATTTTATGGAGGACACAATGAATCTTGAAAAATACACTCAAAAATCCCAGGAAGCTTTGCTGGCGGCTCAACGCCTGGCCCAGGATTTCCAGCATCAGCTTGTAGAACCCATTCACTTGCTGCTGGCACTCGTTCAACAGGAAGATGGGATCGTGCGCGCCATCATTACCAAAGTATCGGGCGGGACAAAAGCCATCCAGGATGAATTGAGCAGCGAGCTTGCCAAAAGATCAAAGATCCAAGGCGCCAACCTGGAAGTTAACCTGTCGAGCCAGACCGGGGAAGTACTAAAAGCCGCTGAACGTTATGCCAAAGGTATGCAGGATGATTATGTTTCCACCGAGCATCTGCTGTTGGGTTTGGCGGATAGCAAGGAAAGGAATCGCCTGGAACAGTTTGGGCTGACCAAGGATGCCATCCTGGCAGCCTTGAAACAGGTACGCGGTTCCCAACGTGTTACCACGGAGAATCCTGAAGGAACTTTTCAATCACTTGAAAAATATGGCCGGGATCTGACCGCCATGGCCCGCCAGGGCAAACTCGACCCGGTCATCGGGCGCGATGAGGAGATCCGTCGTACGATCCAGATCCTCTCCCGTCGCACCAAGAATAACCCGGCTCTGATCGGTGAACCCGGGGTCGGCAAGACTGCCATTGTCGAGGGGCTGGCACTGCGTATCATTAACGGGGATGTTCCCGAAGGGCTCAAGAACAAACGCCTGGTCCAGCTGGATATGGGTGCCCTGGTGGCAGGCGCCAAGTACCGCGGTGAATTCGAAGAACGCTTGAAAGCCGTCTTGAAAGAGATCACAGAGTCTGAAGGGGAGATCCTTCTATTCCTTGATGAAATGCACACGGTAGTTGGAGCCGGAGCAGCCGAAGGCGCCATGGATGCCAGCAACATGCTTAAACCCATGCTGGCGCGCGGCGAACTGCACCTGATCGGAGCCACCACCTTGAACGAATACCATAAATATATCGAGAAAGATCCCGCCCT
>BS_KBA_SWE02_21mDRAFT_10001009_pt1 | contig 10647 bp, 10 predicted proteins | sample BalSeasSWE02_21m_FD_9196 | JGI IMG/M metagenome (IMG submission 9196)
GTAAAAAATAGCGCATGGCGTTGGTAATGTGAAGCGCCAAAGCTTTATCTGATATCCCTACATGTACATGAAGCCCAAAAATTAAATTAGAACGTGCTGTATCTTGAAGTTCATTTACAATTTCGTCATACCTGGGATTAGGTGTAATCAATTGTTTTTGCCAGGCAGAAAAAGGATGCGTGCCAGCTGCGCCAATTCTAAAGCCTAAATCTGTGGCAATATCTGAAATGGATTTTCTTAAATGTGTAATTTCAGTTCTGGCTTCAGAAATGTTTTGGCAAATATTGGTTCCAACCTCTACAACGGCTTGATGCATTTCGGCTTTGACCTGTTCATTAAGATGTTTTCCAGCTTCTACAACAATAACCAATTCCCTGCTCACAGGATCAATAACCTGATATTCTTCTTCGATGCCTAAAGTGAAATCCATATGTATCTTGTTATTTAAGTGGTGCTTTTTTTCCTGTTATTTGGTCTTTTACAAAAGTTCCCCAAGTCAAATTCATTTTTCCTAATTGATAGGCTTGAGCTTTTTCAATCGCCATATTGGCAGCATGTTCAACAATCCAATCAAAATTGGCTTGACCTACCGAATGTATATCGGCATCTGGAGCAGGATTACAAAAATCGATAGCATAAGGAATACCATCACGTATAGCAAATTCTACCGTATTGAAATCGTAACCTAAAGCTTTGTTAAGTCTAATACAATAGGTTTTGACCAAATCCAGAATCTCTTGCTTCACTGGTGGGCCATCGATCACATAACGCAAATGGTGTGGATTTCTAGGTTCATATTGCATGATATGAACATTATCAGTATTTAAGACATAGCATCTGAAATATTCAGTAAAATTGATTTCTTCCTGAAGCATCATGACCAAATGTTCAGTTTCGCCATGTTTTTTCCATAAATCTTCAGGATTATCAACACGATACACACTTTTCCAGCCACCGCCATCGTGTGGTTTCATATAAGCAGGAAAGCCTATAGTTTTAAACATGTGTTCCCAATTGAAAGGGAATTTCATGTTTCTAAAAGAATTTTCATCGGTATTTGCTGGTCGGTGGGAAGTTGGCAATAAAAAAGTTTTAGGCACAGGTACACCAACTTTTTCAGCTAAAGCATTATTGAAAAACTTTTCATCTGCACTCCACCAAAACGGATTATTGATCACTGCTGTACCTGAAATGGCTGCATTTTTTAAATACGCTCTGTAAAATGGAACGTCTTGAGAAATACGATCAATGATCACAGCATAATNAGTTGGTTTGGCTTGCTCAACCATATCAATACTTACGGCTTCTGCTTTAATATCTTTTAGTCCTTTTGAATTGACACGGTCAATAAATGCTTGAGGAAATGTGTTTTCTTGTCCGAATAAAATGCCTATTTTTTTCATAATAAATGTTGCTTGAATTATAGTTTTGAAAGGTAATGTGGAAACATTTGTCTCCAAATGGGCCAATCGTGTTCTGCCCATTTGCGTTCGTCAAACCAAAACGGAATGTTTTTATCGCTTAATATTTTTGCCAATTTTTGATTGGATTCCAGACAAATATCCCATTCGCCAACACCAAGAACAATTTTCATGTTCCAAAGATCGGGATGGTTGCTGCCTGGAAGAAAATCCATGGGGTTATTAAAAAACACATTGTCGTCATAATAACCATCCATAAAGGATTTAATATCGAAAGCGCCACTCATACTGAACATGTGGCTTACTTTTTCGGGATGTTTAAAAGCAAAGTTGGCTGCTTGATAGCCTCCAAAACTAGGTCCAGCAACTGCTACTTTAGATAAGCCTTTTTCATGACAAATGGAATTGACTACTTCATCCAAAATAAATTTATCGTACCAAATATGGTTTTTGACCCGTTCGGCCGGATGGATATTTTTATTGTACCAGCTTAGTTCGTTAATACTGTCTGGACAATAAATTTGAACCAAACCTTGGTCAAGAAACCATTGTGCNGATTCAATCAATTTAAAATCCTTGCATTCATAATAGCGGCCACTTGTAGTTGGAAACAAAATGACTGGATAGCCTGCATGCCCAAAAACAAGCATCTCTATATCTTTGCTCAAGGTTGGTGAGTACCATTTGTGATATTCTTCTTTCAATGGATTGGATATTAATTATATACTAAATAAAAATCGGGCAAAATTACAATTATTTCTAAGTACTTGATTTATTTAATACTTAAATATTTGTTATTGTTTAAATGTCTAAATACTAATTAACAATATAGTTTTTTATTTCAAATGATTTTAATGGCTTTAAATATTTTTTGTTAGAAAAATAAATTTGAGGTTTTTACAAAAAAAATAGAGCCTCAATTCAAAATGAGGCTCTATTAATTTATTTACGATGTCTTATTGTTACATCATTCCTGGCATACCACCACCCATGCCACCTGGCATAGCTGGAGTGTCCTCTTTAATATCTACCAAAGCACATTCGGTAGTTAAGATCATACCTGCAACAGAAGCTGCATTTTCCAATGCAATACGCGTTACTTTGGTTGGATCGATTATACCAGCTTTTAGCATTTGTACATAGGTATCAGTTTTCGCATCGAAACCAAAGTCGCCTTTGCCTTCCATTACTTTTGCTACAACCACACTGCCTTCGTTACCTGCATTTTCAACAATGGTACGTAAAGGAGATTCAATGGCACGAGCAACAATTTGAATACCAGTAACTTCATCTAAATTATCAGTAGTTAATTTTTCCAATACACTTTTAGCACGTATTAAAGCAACACCTCCACCGGCTACGATACCTTCTTCGACAGCAGCTCGTGTGGCATGTAAAGCGTCATCAACTCTGTCTTTTTTCTCTTTCATTTCTACTTCACTTGCAGCACCAACATAAAGAACAGCTACACCACCAGCCAATTTGGCCAAACGTTCTTGTAGTTTTTCTTTATCATAATCACTAGTAGTGGTTTCAATTTGAGCTTTAATTTGATTAACTCTAGCTTTGATATCAGCAGCTTTTCCAGCGCCATTAACAATAGTTGTATTGTCTTTATCAACAGTTACTGTTTCAGCAGTTCCCAACATACTAATATTGGCATTTTCTAAAGTGAATCCTCTTTCTTCCGAAATTACGGTACCTCCAGTTAAAATAGCGATATCTTCAAGCATAGCTTTACGTCTGTCTCCAAAACCTGGAGCTTTAACAGCTGCAATTTTAAGTCCGCCACGTAATTTATTAACTACTAAAGTCGCTAATGCTTGTCCGTCGACATCTTCAGCAACAATTAATAGAGGACGGCCTGATTGTGCTACCGGTTCTAAAATTGGAAGAATTTCTTGAAGATTGGATATCTTTTTATCAAACAGTAAAATGTATGGATTATCTAAATTGGCAATCATTTTATCGGCATCAGTTACAAAGTAAGGTGATAAATATCCTCTATCAAACTGCATTCCTTCTACCACATCAACATAGGTTTCCATTCCTTTAGCTTCTTCAACAGTAATAACACCCTCTTTTCCAACTTTTTTAAATGCTTGTGCAACCAATTCGCCGATTGAGTCATCATTATTTGCTGAAATTGAGGCGACTTGCTTGATCATTTCAGTAGAGTTGCCAACCTTTTTGGATTGCTTTGCCAGATCTTTTACAATAGCTTCAACAGCTTTATCAATTCCTCTTTTTAAATCCATTGGATTTGCTCCTGCAGCCACATTTTTCAAGCCTTCTTTTACAATAGCTTGTGCTAAAACAGTAGCAGTAGTAGTACCGTCACCTGCCAAATCATTAGTTTTTGAAGCGACTTCCTTAACCATTTGAGCACCCATGTTTTCAAGAGCATCTTTAAGTTCAATTTCTTTCGCAACGGTAACACCATCTTTAGTAACCTGAGGTGCGCCAAATGATTTACTGATAATTACGTTTCTGCCTTTTGGACCCAATGTTACTTTAACTGCATTAGCTAAAGCATCTACACCGCGTTTTAATCCATCGCGTGCTTCAATATCAAATTTTATATCTTTTGCCATATTTAAAATTTTAATTTTAATATTTCCACTAAAGTGGAAATCTTGTTATTAGAATTATTGATTTTGTATTATAAGTTTCCCTTTTTCAAGAGAACTAATGATGATTAAACAATTGCGAGAATATCACTTTCTCTCATGATTAAATAGTCTTTGCCTTCTAATTTTAGCTCTGTTCCTGAATATTTTCCGTAAAGAACCATATTGCCAACTTTAACGGTCATAGGCTCATCTTTTGTGCCCTTTCCTACAGCAACGACTTTACCTTGTTGTGGTTTTTCTTTGGCGTTGTCGGGAATAATGATACCAGAAGCTGTTTTAGTTTCGGCCTCTACAGGTTCAATAAGAACTCTGTCTGCTAAAGGTTTAATGTTTAATGCCATTTGTAATTCTTTTATTTTGATTAATTAAACTTATTTTTTAATGCTTAGATACTAAGCCAAAAATGTGCCAATAAATTTTTGTCTGACAAACTTTCAGTAACTAAAAATGCCAACTTATTATTGCTGGCATTTTTATTTGATATTTATAGATTTTTTATTTTTGAACGGTATCCTTAACCGTAGCGGTATCATCACTAGTATTTTGAGGCGTAGTTATAGGTACTGTAGTTGAAGCATCATCTTGATTTAATGCCTTAGATTCAACTGAATTTTCTGGCCCGCCAATAGCAAAATTGGATAATAAAATAAGTGCCAATAACATAGTAGCCAAAGCCCAGGTGCTTTTATCCAAAAAGTCTGAGGTTTTTTTAACGCCACCTAATTGTTGAGTGCCTCCACCTCCAAAAGAAGAAGATAATCCGCCACCTTTTGGATTTTGAACCATGATCACTACAACGAGCAAAAATGCCACTAATACTATAAGAACTAAAAAAATTGTAAACTGTCCCATTATTATTTAATATTATTTTCTTGTAATTGTTTTACTGCTTTAATTTGGTCTGCAAAGAAACCACTTTTTTCCGGATATTTCAAACATAAAATTTTATAAGATTGAATGGCTTTGTCATAGTTTCTCTGTTCTACATAAATTCTTGCCAATGTCTCTGTCATAAAACCGTCATGATGTAGGTCATCATTTTGAACTAATTTTATTGTAGACACTTCTTTTGAAGGAATTATTTTAGGATTGGTTTCTAAAAACTTGTCAATCAATTCAAATTTTTCGGCTACATGTGTTAAATGTTTTTTGTCAATTTCTGATGTTTTTTTGTCGACCTTTCCTTCTCTTACAATAGGTTTGAAATTGGTGATCTTTAACCATTCAGCAAAGGAATGGGTTTCGGTTTTATCAAACTCTAAAGGTTTGCCTAAGTTTAAGGTGTCTTCAGGTTTTGTTTTTATATTTTGAACATCAACATTGATGATTGGAAGCTTTGGTGCTTCGTTGATATCTGAAATGAACTGCTCTACTTGTTTGGTGTTTACTTTTTCTTCAAACAGGTAAGGGTCCAAAACACCTTCGGTATCTTTAATATGTTGCTTAAGGGCATCATCAATTGCCACACTTTTATTGACTGAAATGTCATCGACATCATTTACAAAAATGTTCTTCAAGCTTTCAGAATTTTGCTTGATCATTTTGGAAACTTCGTTCTGATTGAAAATTTCAGAGGTTATGAAATCAAATAAAATGCTTCGGTCTGTGGTATAAGCTGCTGTTGTTTTTAGTTCATCATTATACCTAATGCTTTCTTTATTTTTCAACCCTTTTAAATACAGTGCACGAGCAGGTTGAAAATAGGGATATTTTGAAATGATTTCTCTTAATATAGTGGTGTGTTCAAGTGTTAAATCTTGAGGATGTTGCAATATATATGTAAAATCATTTAGTTCCATTTGTAAATCATGATTACCATTTGGCCAATGTAGCATTAAAAATATCCTGAGTCAAACGCTCAAATATTTCTTGAATGGCTGTATCTTTCTGTGAGCCTACCAACTGTGAGGAACCTGGGTAGTCATAAAAAAAGGTAAAACGTTGGGAAAACTCCTCATCTGGAGTGTTTTTGTCAAAAAAACGAACCTGTACACTTATAGTCAATCTATTTTGGGCAGCCGTACTATTGGATTGCGCTGTAGTTGGTGATATTCTAAATTCTGTAATTTCACCTTCATAAGTCAAGTCACCACCAGAAGTTACCAAGCTTAAATTGGTTTGATTTAAAATCAAATCTTGAAGTGCAAGAGTAAAATCTCTGTCGAGTCCAGGTTCAATTAAGGGTGCATTATTTTGAAAGTAATTGACCTGAAATGTTTTGGTATCGGCAGGAATTGAAATACCCGAAAAAGAATAAATACCACATCCTGAAAATATGAATAAAAATAAAATAAGAGATAGGTTTTTGATATATTTCATTTTATAAAGGATGTTTCAATTGGAGTTAACATGCGTTTTTATTTCTACGTCTTATAAATCAAACTGTTTGATCTTGCGGTACAATGTACGTTCACTAATACCTAATTCGGCTGCTGCTAATTTACGTTTTCCGTGATGACGTTCAAGAGATTTTTTAATTAATTCGAGCTCTTTGTCATGTAAAGATAAAGTTTCTTCTTCCTCAACTTCTTCTGCAAAATGGTATTTGTCTTGAAGGGTTTTTTCTGCTTCATCTTCAATTTTAGTGCTTTCAGGAATGGATAATAGTTCCATGTCTTCAACAGTCTCCTCATAATCTTCCATATCGGAATCTCCATATATTTTCTGGATCAACCCTTCGTGGTCTTTTTCTACATCTTTAACATTGCCTTTTTTCATCAACTCCAAAGTGAGTTTTTTAAGATCATTTAGATCACTTTTCATATCAAAGAGCACCTTATAAAGAATCTCTCTTTCACTGCTAAAATCACTTTCAGATTTTGAAGGCTTGACAATTGCAGGCAAATTGCTATTGGCACTTGGTAAATAGGATTGTAAAGTTGCCGCATCAATGGTTCTATTTTGCTCTAAAACCGAAATNTGTTCTGCAATATTTCTTAATTGACGAATATTTCCGCTCCAACGGTATTTTACCAATAAAGCAGCGCCATCATCGGTTAATTTGATAGTTGGCATTTTATATTTCAAAGCAAAATCACTGGCAAATTTTCTGAACAGTAAATGAATATCTTCTTTGCGTTCACGAAGTGGTGGAAGGCCGATTTCAATTGTACTTAAACGGTAATACAGGTCTTCCCGGAATTTTCCTTTATTGATGGCTTCAAGCAAATTGATGTTTGTAGCGGCTACAATACGGACATTTGTTTTTTGAACCTTACTGGAACCAACTTTAATAAATTCTCCATTTTCAAGAACACGAAGTAAACGGACTTGGGTTGTTAAAGGCAATTCGCCAACTTCATCTAGAAAAATCGTTCCTCCATCGGCGACTTCAAAATAGCCTTCCCTAGTTTGTGTGGCTCCTGTAAAAGAACCTTTTTCGTGTCCGAAAAGTTCACTGTCTATTGTACCTTCAGGAATGGCCCCGCAGTTAACAGCTATATATTTATTGTGTTTGCGATGGGAAAGTTGGTGAATAATCTTTGGAATACTTTCTTTACCAACGCCACTTTCTCCTGTAACCAATATTGAAATATCGGTTGGCGCTGCTTGAATGGCTTTTTCAATGGCGCGATTAAGTTTAGGGTCGTTACCAATGATTCCAAATCGTTGTTTTATGGCTTGAATGGATTCCATAGTTAATTGTTTTCAGAATATCCAACCGCTTCACCTATAAGTGTTGCGCTCGTACAATCGGTAATTTTCACATTTACAAATTCACCTACTTTATAGTGTTCTTTTGGAAATACAACCGTTGTATTTTGAGTATTACGTCCTGCCCAATGGGCATCAGATTTTTTAGATGATTTTTCAATGAGTACTTCTTCAATTTTTCCCAAATGCTGTTTTGTCCTAAAAGCACTATGTTTTTGTTGTAAGGCTACAATTTCAGAAAGGCGACTTTTTTTAATGGCTACTGGAACATCATCTTCCATTTTGCGCTCAGCAAGTGTTCCTGGTCGTTCAGAATAGGCAAACATATAACCAAAATCGTATTTAACATACTCCATTAGGTTTAAGGTGTCTTGGTGGTCTTCATCAGTTTCTGTTGGGAAACCTGTAATCATATCTTGGCTAATGCCACAATCTGGTATGATTCGTCTTATATCGTCAATAAGTTTTTTATACTCTTCAACCGTATGTTGACGGTTCATTTCCTTTAGAATGCGATTACTTCCACTTTGAACGGGTAAATGGATATAGTTACAAATGTTTTCAAATTTGGACATGGTTTCAACGACATCCAAAGTCATATCCTGTGGATTTGAAGTTGAAAAACGAATACGCATTTTAGGTTGTGCTTTAGCGCATAATTCCATAAGATTGGAGAAATTCACAGCGGTCGCTTTTTGAAATTCGCTGGCTTTTTCAAAATCTTTTTTTAATCCGCCACCATACCAAAGATAACTATCCACATTTTGTCCCAAAAGCGTCACTTCCTTAAAGCCTTTGTTCCAAAGATCATTAACTTCTTCAATGATACTTTGAGGATCTCTACTGCGCTCTCGGCCACGAGTAAAAGGAACAACACAAAAGGTGCACATGTTGTCACAACCTCGAGTAATGGAAACGAAAGCTGTAACACCATTACTGTTTAAACGTACTGGTGAAATGTCACCATAAGTTTCATCTTTGGATAAGATTACGTTAACTGCCTCTCGGCCTTCATCAACTTCGGCAATTAAGTTAGGTAAATCTTTATAGGCGTCAGGACCAACAACCAAATCCACAATTTTTTCTTCTTCCAAAAATTTGCTTTTTAAACGTTCGGCCATACAACCCAAAACACCAACTTTCATATTGGGATTGATTTTTTTGATGGCATTGTAGGTCTGCAAACGTTTACGAACAGTTTGTTCGGCTTTGTCTCTAATTGAACAGGTGTTGACTAGAACCAAATCGGCCTCTTCAAGGTTTTGTGTAGTATTAAAACCTTGGTTTGAAAGAATGGATGCTACAATTTCACTGTCGCTAAAGTTCATGGCGCAACCATAACTTTCGATATAAAGCTTACGAGAATTTTCTTTTTTTTCTTCCAAAACAAGACTTTCGCCTTGCTTGTTTTCATCTATAATCTTTTCCATAAATCTATTGAGACTACTTGCGGTCAATAAGTGTGCAAAGATACAACTATTTTGAAAATTATGACAAAGTGGCAGAGAGCAATTTATTTCTTGAATATATTAAATAATTAAACTTACTTTGAAACTTACTAACCAAAATATTATAAAATGACACCTTCTGAAATTCAACAAAAAATCAGTAACGCCCCCCAATTGGACTTTGGAGATATTTTTAACAAGTCGGTCGAACTGTTTAAGAAGAGTTGGTTATATGGCTTCATGCTGCAACTTTTGGTTTTAATTATTACCTTACCATTTATTATAGTTTTATATGGACCATTAATGGTTTCATTTATTGCACAATCTAAAAGCGGACATTTCAACCCAGACATTTTTGGATCTTTATTTGCGGGGTTTACAGTTTTTTATTTAATAATTTTATGCTTGGGAATTTTGGCGGCAGCAGTCTTTCAATTGGCATTGAATGCAGCTTTATTTAGAATTATAAGAGCTGTAGATGAAGATAAAGATGTAAAAGCTTCAGATTTGTTTTACTTTTTAAAAGGAAAGTATTTTAGTGGTGTAACATTACTTATGTTAGTAACGATTTTAATTTCCTTTATTGCGGCGTTATTGTGCTATGTACCGTTAATATATGCAATAATTCCGATTTCATTTTTTACTATTGTTTATGCTTTTAATCCAGAAATGTCAATTGGGGATATTGTAAAAATCAGTTTTAGTTTAGGCACAAAAAAGTGGTTGATTTCTTTTGGATTATTTGTTGTTACGTATTTTCTTGTCATAGCGTTAACAATATTAACCTGTGGAATTGGAGCTTTGTTTTTATCGCCATTTATATATTTACCACTTTATTTTGTCTATAAGCAAGTAGTTGGTTTCAATAGTAATGAAGCAAGTATTTAAACTTAAATAAAAAGTCCGTTTTAGCGCAACCAATTTGATGATTTTGTATCTTTAATTAAAGTCTTCGATCATGAAAATACTTGTGTTTTTACTTTTGTCCATTTGTTTGGTTTCTTGCAATACTGACAACAGCCAAACCGATTATTTCAACGTTGCTGTTCCTAAACTTATGAGTAAAGCAGAGTTCAGAGCTTCTGTTGAAGTGCAAAGTCCCCAAAACATAGATGTAGCGGGAAAAATATATGCTTACAATAATTATATTTTTGTGAATAACATGTTTAATGGCATTCAAGTTATTGATAATACAAATCCGTCTTCACCCCAAGCCATTTCATATATCAAAGTACCCGGTAATGTAGATATAGCAATTAAAGATAANTACTTGTATGCCGATAGNTCAACAGATTTGGTTGTCTTCGATATTTCCAATATTAATCAGATAAGTGTTATTGGGCGTTTAAAAGATGTATTTTCAGTTTATGATTATCAAATTCCTGAAGAAGCAGACTATGCCGATTTTGGAACTTTTAATTATTCAGAAGACATTATTGTAGGTTGGGATATTGAAAAAAGAGAAACAAATGCTGTTTATAATGGAGGCCC
>BS_KBA_SWE02_21mDRAFT_10001010_pt1 | contig 10638 bp, 7 predicted proteins | sample BalSeasSWE02_21m_FD_9196 | JGI IMG/M metagenome (IMG submission 9196)
CATCCTGTTAGGTTTTTTGGTGATCGGGCAGGTGCTTCTCTCCTGGCTCGGAGTCCGACTGGTCTCGTTTCAGGTAGCGGGAGGCATCATTCTTTTCATATTTGGGATAAAGATGCTGTTCGGTGGTGATGACTTCGCTCACCCACTTGGAAAAAGTGAAGCAGAACATGATGTGGCGGTCTTCCCTCTGGCGATACCCTCCATTGCAAATCCCGGCTCCATTCTTGCTATTGTTCTTCTCACCGATAACAATGTTCACGGTGTGCTGGATCAAAGCATTACGGCAGGTATTTTGATCTCCATCCTGCTCCTCACTTTGGCATTGCTGCTGACGTCCAATCACATTCATCGGGTGATCGGCAATGCAGGTTCGCAAGTTCTTATTAGAGTGATGGGACTGCTTTTGGCGGCACTGGCCGTTGAAACAGTCCTGCAGGGAACCATTGAATTCATCAAGAAATATTCGGGTGCTTGAGTGTAAAGACCTTGTGAAAAAGAACGACAGGAACTTCTCTTCTGATCCTAAAAGGGCGAAGGGGCGGTTTTTGATAGATTAAGCGGCATAGTCGACAGGGAAGAATGGAAGTCACCGGTCTCACCTATATTTTTTCAATAACGGGCTTGCTTCTGATGGGATTTCTGGTTGCGATGCAGTTCATCGCAGTGATCAGTCCCCGTGGCGACTGGACAGTGAAGAATGTCTATGGAGGAGATCCTGATAACACAGATCAAAAGGCCTATTTAGCCTTCAACCAGGGTTACGCATTCGCGGATGTCTTTTTCTGGGGGCCTATCCAGATTGTGGGTAGCATCGGGACGCTCCTGGGCCATCGCTGGGTTTTTTTGCTGGCTCTCATTGGTTCGGTGCCATTTTGGTATACCGGGATTACCATCTACATCTGGGACAGGGACATGGGATTCCGAAAGAACACTGTTACATACTGGGTGGTCGTGTGGGGATTATTTCCCACGTTTGGGGTGTTTGAAATGGTGTATTGTTTCTGGCGGCTGATGGAAATTTAAGGCATTAAAATGTTTATAAAGCTCAATGATTATTCTGTCATCCTTGCACGATTTTGCGCGGTGTTGGTAGCAAGAATGATGCAAGAACTGAACCGCGACCGGGCGAATCAGAAGCTACCCCATCCTGTATATTGAGGTCGGGCGAGAACCAAATTTGGTCCCCCAATGCCTGGCTCTTTTGTTCGGATCAGTAAGTCTTATCTGACAATTTTGGCAGGTGATATTTACCGATCGTTGTAAAACTGTCATTGCCCGGTATATTTCAAAACCCTAAGGTCATGTAAATTGCGCGATGTAAAGTTATAAACCTCCCATGCTAACCAAAAAGTGGAAGGCCCATAAGCTCAGTAAATGTTAAAGGGAAAGTTTTAAATTTTATAATTTTATGAACGTCGGAGCGGCCGACAAGGCTGCAATCCAGCTGGTGGAAGTCCAGCCGTATCAGTTGCTCGTGTCGGATACGTAGCGATACCACATTCTGGGGCAAGTAATCACCCAGACTATGCGTGGTGTAAACGGCCCGGCTGCCCTGAGACTCTGAGCTTCAGCGGTGGGTGCAACCTGGGGGTCAAGACCGGCAAGGGTTTTTACTCATGCCCTGCCCCGAAGTATCTCCAGGATGATTTTCTGAGCGCCAAAGATTGATGGCCCCGTAAAAAGTCCCCAAGCCCGTCATCCCAGTGAAAGCGGGGGTCCATAAACATCTTATTTTACTGGATTCCCGCTTTCGCTGGAATAACGAAAACGGATGATTTTTGACTTTTTGCGAGTTCATCAAAGATCAAAAGATCCTGAAGCTTGGCGATTTCTTCCTTTCTGCTGCCTATTCTATGTCTACCAGGTTAATGCTGTTATCTCATAGCCACAGGCAGCATCATCGTTCAGATAATGATGATGTAGCTGGATTGAATATGTAAATTACATGATTTTGGCGCTTTTCCAATCAGCGGTTTATCCGGGGGCAATGGGTTTTCTTTTTGAGAGGCGTAACCAAAGCGGGATTAGAAATGGGGGGGCGAAATAAATTTTTCCTATCATTAGCACCAATAAGCGCGGTCCTGCTTATATGGATACTTATTTCCGTTAAACAATTTTCCTTCAACTATATCACCAATGAGGTCGATAGCTTACCATCTGCCAGGCAGTTCGTTGAGCGTACCTGGCTACCAAATGATTGGTACTTGAACCTTGATATTGACTACCGTCAACCGTTTAACTTAGCAATGGGCGCCTTGGTTTCCTGGCTAGGTTTTGAATATGGAGCATACGCAGGGCGAATCCTAGTCTATTTGCTCCTGGCTGTTTCTATATATACCCTTTTCCGGGCATTTCGTTTACGGATTTCGTTTGGGCTCCTCTTCTTTTTATTTTTTCTAAACCACCAATCTTTGATTGCGGGTGAGTGGATCGTAGGTGGAGCCGACACGAAAACACTCGCCTATGCATTTAATATTCTTTCCTGCGCAGCCTTTTTTCGCAAACGCTACTTGGTGGGGTTTGCCTTTGCCGGTGCAGCCGTCTCTTTCCACGTCTTAGTGGGATTGTATGCCTTGATCTGTATGGTATTTGCTATACTACTACTTAACGGGACCTGGCGGTCTGAATGGCGGACATATATTGATCATTCTTGGCCTTTTTTCATCACGGGTATTTTTGGTCTGAAAGCAATTGCCAAACAGTTGCTTCCACAAAGCGGTGTAGATATTGCGAGGGCCTGGGAGATCTATGTGCAATACCGAGTCCCTCACCATGTTCTACCAGAGGCCTGGACGGGATGGTTCTGGATAGCTGAATTGGTCATGGCAACATGTGTATTTGTAACCATGCATTTCATAAGTCAATCACGTGCTACGCGTTTTGCTGCCGCCTATGCCCTTGGTAGTATCTCGCTATTCTTATTTGGATTGGCCTTATACGCCTTTGGAGAAATAAACCTTCTCAGATATTACTGGTTCAGATTCCCAGATGTAATAGTCCCGTTCATGATCGCTGTTTCAATTGCATTAGTCCTGAATGATTTTGTTGATGGTCGTCTCAGCATCCCTTCTCTTCCACACAGTCTTCAGCATCGGATGCAATTGATATTGAGCCGAGGAGTGCCGATACTTTTAACTCTTGCAACTCTGCTAATTGTCTTGCAATCAATGGATCGGTTGCGAACAGAGATTAGGGATTCCCGGCCTGTGCTTGAATGGATTGCGGAGAATACACCGAAACAGGCGATATTCCTTGTTGATCCTTCGATTGCGGATTTCTATATCTATGCGCAAAGGGCAATGTTTGTTTCCTTTAGACATTTCCCGCAATCTGCAGCCGACATAGTAGAGTGGTATGAACGGATCAAGTTATGTAACAATAATTATTTACCCAGTAAGAGTGGCTTCAGGTCAATAAAAGAGATTCAAACCAACTTCTATAGCCTGGGGGAGGATCTAATCCGGCAAATAGCCGATTCATATGGGGTCAGATATTACCTGGGGTTATCACAAAAAAAATTGACATTTGAGTGCGCGTATAGCGATGCTCGCTTTACTGTATATAAGGTCAATCACACACAACGCCCTGATGGGAGCTGAGATTTATGAGTGAATGGATGGAACATTTGCTGGATTTTGCAGGGGAAATAGTGCATGATTGATCTGCCATCCTTGCACGATTGTGCCGACGTTATGGTGCATGATCATGCAAGAATCTTTGAGTTTCCTGATTGGTATAAAATCGAAAATAGCCTATCAAGTAAATCTCCAATATACCGTAATGGAACCTTGATTAATTTGGTTATGCCCATTCCCATATAATTGAATATGTATTTACAGAAATTCTAATCGTTGATACAGAATCATAGATGTAAATTTTAACCGTTGCAGGTCGGATATCATTCAAATTAACATGATACCCAGATCTGCGCATTACCTTGTTAGCTGGCAAGAACAAACCAATGCAAAGGAGTGAAAATGAAAATGAAAATGAAAATCAAAACGCTAGTTCTCGCTGCTACATTGTCTTTATTGTCTTTCAATGTTTTTGCTGCTGATCCACCAACTGTTTTTGAACCATCGGTTGGCCAACTTCACGCCTATAAAGTGTTCCATCATGCAGAGTACTTGAAGGTAACAGCGAAGCAGGCTGGCGGCACTAACAAGTTGTTGCACACTCGCAAACTGCCGACGGAAGGCGATGACCCAGTGGTTACGCCAGCTTTAGACCACCTTTACACGAAAGCTGTTATCGATCTAACAAACGGTCCGGTGTACTTAGAAATGCCAGTTGTTGAGGGTCGTTACTTCTCGATGGAAATTCATGACCAGGAACACTATGCAACTTTCTACAAAGTTCGTCCGTCAGGTAAATTTGTATTCGTGGATTACACCGACACAACAAAATTTCCAAGTGATGTCACCGTCATCAAAGATCGTGGTTATTATCCACACCTCTTCATTCGCACACAATTGTTTAATGAAGCTGATTTGCCAACAGTACACGCGATTCAAGACAAAATAAAACTCACGGGTGTTGTTGGTACAATTGCATACAAAAACGCGATTGCGTGGACTTTAGCTACTCACGACATGTACACACAAAACGCGCATGTGCTGGACGACCAACTTGGTTACAACGCTGAAACACATGCCAAAATGTTCAAATACATCGCTGATTATTCGTTGACCCTGAAAGACAACGCTGGCATGTTTGAGTCAATTGATGATCCTGCCGGCTCAAACGACCCGTTAGTTCGTGCCGCTGGTATCATCGGGCACCTCGGTTTGCCAGTCGAAGCAGCAGTGTACGGCGGTACCTTTGTTGATTGTGATGGCAACCCACTCAATGGCAGCAAAGACTTCACCATCACAAAGAAATATAAACCCGAAGTGAGCGAGTTCTGGTCGGTGACTCGATATAGTGCTTTAACACGTAATACGATTGCAGGTCACAATGACCTGTTTAACGCGTACAACACCAAGCCTGATGCTAATGGCCTCATTACAATCACTTTCTCGCCTAATAAGCCTAAAAACTTACCAGTGGGTCACTACTGGATGTACGTTAATGCCGGTAAGCCGTACTACTTTGTGAGCCGTTACTACGGTCCAACGATTGATATCGAAACTCTCAGGAAAAACAACGACCTATGCAAAAAGTAATTAAGTGAATGCAGGCCGCTTATGGTGATAGGCAGCCTGATTTACCTGTGGGCAATTTATTAAACAACGGCAATCAAATTTTCAAACGAAACGACTAAGAGGACAAGACTATGAAAACCATAAAGATAAAAAACAAACTCGCCGCTGCGATATTTACGGGGCTGATCGCATTCTCGATGGGTGCAAGCGCTTATGCGCAGGATTTCCATCAAGGATATCCAACGGATTCTAAAGCGGTCCAGAAACTCTATGACGAAATTGACCTCCAGCGAGCAACACAGGCTTATATGTGGGCGTTCCCAGCGGTNTCCTTCCAGTCAATGTATGAAGGTTCTAAAGTGGCAGGCGTCAACTACGGCGATATGATTATTGCCGATGATTATGCAAACTCCAACAGTCTGTTTCTCACCGCCAACACCACGACCATTTACGCACAGTCCAACTTCACGCTGAAGGATGGCCCTATCGTAGTCGAGGTGCCGAACGCACGATTCGTTGGTATGGTGGATGACTTCTGGCAACGCTCATTGACTGATATTGGCCTAGCCGGTCCTGACAAAGGCAAGGGAGGGAAATACTTTTTTGTACCGCCAAGCTATACTGGTGAAATCCCCGGTGAGGGTTACATCATTATCAAAGCAACTCAAAACAGTCACAATTTCATGATTCGCGGTCTTGTTGATAATGGTGATGTTGCTGCTGCTGTTACGTCGATGAAGAAAACTAAGGTTTATCCTTATGCTGACCGCACTAACCCAAAACCAAATCGTTTCGTATCGTATCGCTTACAGATGCAAAAATCGATACGCTTCCGAAAGTCGGTCTTGAGTATTGGCAGCGTCTGTCGAACTTCATCAATGATAACCCTGTTGAGGAGCGTGACCGCTTCTTCATGGCATCACTGAAATATCTCGGCATTGAAAAGGGAAAACCTTTCAACCCCGATGCGAGGCAGAAAAAGATCCTGATGGAAGGTGCTCAACTTGGTGATGCTATGGCACGGGCTACCCTGTTCGCTCCGCGTATTGAAGGTGCTCAAGTCTGGAAAGACCGCTCATGGAAATGGGCTGTGTTGCTCAAACCTGATCAGCGCGGCGAAAACTATGAGCAGATTGATGAGCGTTTGCACTGGTTCTACGGCGCAATCTACATGACTCCAGCAATGGCATTACGTGGTCCCGGCCCAGGTTCTCAGTACATCCAGACGTTTATCGACAGTAAACACAACTGGTTGGATGGTGCGAATACATACAAGCTGACTATTCCAGCTAATGTGCCAGCCAAAGATTTCTGGTCGATTACGCTGTACGATTCTGAAACACGCTCTCTGGTTCAAAACAAGAGCACCAAACCTGCGGTTTCATCCTATGACAACCTGAAGATGAATTCAGACGGTTCAGTTGACTTGTACTTTGGTCCAAAAGCGCCAAAAGGCTTAGAAATCAATTGGATTGAAACACTGCCAAAAAAAGGTTTCTTTGTCTGGCTCCGCGCATATTATCCGACTGAAGGTCTTTTTGATGGGTCATGGAAGCTGTCAGAAATAGAAAGAATAAAATAGGATTCTTGCAGCTAACCGGTTGCAGCAGACAGCGCTGAAGCGCCGCCGGTGAACAGGAACGTTCGCTTAAGCGCCTCAACATATTGTGGTCTCTCCTCTTATAGCCTATCAGCACAGGACGGAAGAGTGCCTATATGCAACATCCATTTGATTTCATGGGGAAATGGTGTAAGATTGATCTGTCAGTCTTGCACGATTTTGGCGGATGTGCTAAGAGGGTTTATGCAAGCATCCTTCTTACCAGACCGGATGAGCCAGACATTGACCAACCCCCACATATTGTGCCTGATAAAAAATCAATCTGGTTCGGCATCCCCGGTCACATTTCCCAATATTGTAGGCCATACATCTTGTTTTTGACATGTAAGGGAATTTGAGATACTCTCAATGTATCTCAACCAATGCCAGAACTGAGATACGGGATCAACCTCAACGTTCACGCAAGCTCTCTGATTTGATGATAACACAACTTTTTTGAACTTTACGATATTTTGGGTAGTGAAATTACAGAAAGAACGTTACACTAACGTAGGCTTTTCCTCCCTAAGTCCCCAAATGAGGGCTTTCCTGGAGGAAGAGCCTATATTATTTTCGCCGGATCGGTTGAACCTTTCCGGGTCCACCACCAGAGGTGGTGGGTTTTAGGAAAACTAAAAAAGCAAGGTTTTATCAATTCAATTCACAAAGAGGGAGGAAAAATCAATGAAGAAGAAATTTTATAAGCGGTTCTTTGGTTCTGTGTCATTTGTGCTTTTATTTATTAGCATAATTGCACTTTCAATGTCACCGTTACACGCGGCTCCATTGAAATTCGCGGTTATTTCCGATTCACATATATACGAGAAAAACAGTGGCGCTATATTGGACGCAGTTATTAAAGAAGTCAAAACGATTAATGCGTCGTCCGCTACGCCTATTAAATATCTGGTTGTTAATGGCGACATGGTTTTCAATCACGAAAAATTGGGTCCTCAAACAGCTGATTCATATCAAAAGCATTTGGAAACGTTTTTGGATATAGTCGGCGGGTTACTCAAAGATACAGGCATCAAGCTCATTATGGGTCGCGGCAATCACGATAATCACTATACCGACGACGGCGACCACGAACCATATGATGTTAACTATAGAGCCGTAATGGAAAAAAATAAGCATCTATTGGCTGTTCTTTATGATAAGGATAATCCAAACTATCATTTTGCGGTTGAAAATGTCAGCTTTGTTATGCTTAATATGGTTTCAATTATCAAGGGTGATACTAAAGAAGCAACTGCTGATATAACATGGTTGCGTGACTTAAAGAAAGATACAAAAACCCACACGTTCGTGTTTTCTCACTACCCTCCGTTTTCAGCGAATAAGAAATCATACTCAATGAAAAATACCAGCGCGCTATTGGACTGCATGGCTGAAAATGGATACCAGTACTACATTGCCGGCCATGACCATATTTTTGCGCATTCCATATTGGAGAAGAAAGATGCTCAGGGAAAGGTCGTTGCTACTATTAATCAGATCGTGTGCCCCAACTCAGCAGGCGGATTTTTGTCCAGGATATATAAAGGTGGGCTCTTCGCGAGTGACGCCGGTGGTTGGGAAGCACGGTTAATAAAGACCGACGCCACTTTCAATGACAGGAAACCGGGGTTTTTGGTTGTAGAAGTTGTTGATGATGCGGTGGGAGTAACGGCTTACAAAATGAATTTTGACGCCGTTTACAGTGCACTACTAAAATAGATGCAATTATACTCATTCAATCCGGTTCGACCTTCATAACGTAACTAACTCATTTGATGGAAAAAGATCTGCCCTTGACATTGGGAAAAATAACGGAAGGCAGTTGAGGTTTTTTGTTTAACTGCCTTCTTTTTCTTGTACCTCTTTCGGTGAGCTGGTTGGTGGTCTGCCAGTCAGGCTTATCAAACTGCCGGTCGCAAAATCCCGATTCTCTGTTCAGGGGAGAAGTTAACGTCCATAAGTAAATCAAAAAACGGCATATGAAATGGCATTATTACTAACGCAACATATCCCGCAGGAAAAACATGTTCATGCAGCAATGCAACATCAATTACATTGGGCAGCAACGTGACATTCGAAAGCGGGGCGATAGTCACCTTTACGGCACCGAAAGTTACGGTCCAACCTGGATCCCATGGAGAAAATGGTTCCACAATTTATATAAAACAGTAATGAAAAGGGTGTTTTGGAAAAGGCAATCTATGGGGAGGGACGATTACGGATTACACGGTCCTTTTGACGGCAGGATTGGCCTGTCGCCAATTAAATAGAATCGCCAGGTCGCTTCTGGCACGGGGTCACCACCAGTTTTATCATTGCTCCGAATATTGTGAGACAATAACCCGGAATTATGAATTTCCTGAACATGGGAATATCGCTTTGATCTCTGAAAAAGCAATGATCTGAGATATGAGCCACTCTCGAAATTGTGGCTTAACATGCTTTGCGCTTCTCTGGAAGTCAACTCGACTCTTTCGGTCGGAATGATATCATAACCGATTTCTCGCAGGCGAATGGCTGTGATATCATCATTAGGAGGGGGGCGGAATGACGGTCGAGAGATGCATGGAACTGACAGTTTTTTTGGATGACATAAGACCCGCAATATCTCCAACGTATCTCGGGCTCGACTTCAATGATTGTCCTGTCAGCCTTGCACGGTTTTGGCGGATGTGGTAAGAGGGTTAATGCAAGCAAACTTCTTACGGGACCAGTTAAATCGGAATTTGATCGGCCCTATATCTTGTGGTCGAAAGATTCTCACAGTCACATTGGAAAATCAACTACGGTTGAACAATGTAAGCATCGACTAAGCCAACGATCAAGGTATGGACGAAACAGTTTGTCTTCAGTTACTTAACACCAAAGATTTTCTGACCGTTACCTCAATCTTTGAAGGTTTCTGCGCCCCTCTGCGTGATCTCCTTTTCCTTTAATTCTTGAAATGGTAATGTGGTGCAGGACTCGGGAGACGTCTATATGCGCTTGGAGTGCCATGGATTCCGAACATGTAAACGGCTGAATCATGGAAAAATAGGGAATGTAAGGTGTTCCGGAAAACAAACAGAAAGTAAAGCGCACATCGTGGCTGAAAATCTTTTCATAATAACTCCTTTCAAACTTCTTTGGACTCTTCACCTGCCATCATTGACCGCAGTAACATGCTTTGTAGTCTGCTACCTTGAGGTTGTCGAGCGCACAGCTCCATGTCAGGAACGGCGTTAACCCCCCCGATGGGTCACCCGCCGGGTACGATGTCGGATAATATTTCGTATAAGAGAGCTGTGCGTCTGGTTGCGTCAGAATTTGTGCCACTGCGCCCGCTATGCCTGTGGAGTCGAAGGCAGTCTGCCCATAGGTGGCATCGAAGGTGTACTCCTGCTCCCAAACAGCCGACGTTGCCGTGGGCGACGAAGACAAATTGGTCAGATACCAGGTTGTCGTATCGGTTATGACACCGGCTGCCGGATCGTACGTAAACTGTACAAATGCCGGATTGTTGTGGAGCGGAGTAATTGAGGGCGGAAGTTTCATTCCGAAGATCAGATTCCCTGACGAGTCCCGCATTAAGCGAAAGTCGTCATAATGTTCGTGGGCGAAGATCCCGAAGGCAAGAACGTCGCAATATTCTGTGAAAAGGGGGTATAGCCGGCTTGAATAGGCATCAGCCCAGAACGGAACGATTGTCTCAGAACACGAGTCACCTTTTGCAATGTTTTGCGCTGTCGAATTTGCATCGATACCGGGCGGAATATGGCCAAGGAGCCAGACCTTCTGCCCTTGGCTTCGCGCATCGGCAAGTTGGGCGGTCAACCATTGGCGTTCACCGGTTCCTAGCGTTCCGCCTTCCGTACATTCGGCAGCCCAGGGTTGTGTATAAAGGACGATCAACCG
>BS_KBA_SWE02_21mDRAFT_10001011_pt1 | contig 10637 bp, 8 predicted proteins | sample BalSeasSWE02_21m_FD_9196 | JGI IMG/M metagenome (IMG submission 9196)
TAGAGACTAAAATTCTTCCACATGACACCAATTAATTTCAATGTCTTTTTATTCACACGGTAGAGATGAAATAGGTGCTTATTGTCTGTAAAATTTTTAAGACTATCATACAACTGGCCATGTTCCTTAAAATGGCGTCCGTTCTTCTTCCACGCTAAACTGTGAACAAATAACTTTGAAAGCAGCACATAAAAAAACCTTTCTTGCAATACTTCCGACTCAAACCATTTTTCTGTACGAACAGAATTTAACTGGTTAATCAACGTTTCAATTTCTTCAGATATTTCGGCTTGACTGAAAGTAGATATGTGGGCTACCACTACACCAATAAAATCTGTATAAAATGTCTCATTGGCAGAAACATTTAGTGAAAACTCCTTATCCCTCGTTAAACAACACTTCAAACTCTTCTCAATAAATCCATTCCATTCTTGGAAAATTTCCCCAAATAAGAACGTTTTCTTATCTTCTGAAGCCTTTTCACAAAAAGCAGTTAGGCATTCGCTTATTTGTCGACGACTAATGTGCAACTCGTTAATCTTCATAACGGCAACATATTCGCGTAGCTTATCTTCTTCCATTTGCGCCAATGCTTTTCCCAATGGTTTTTGCAGTGACGGGTATTTCGAAGGACTAATATTGAAATAAGACAAAAACTGGTGCCAAAAATTAGGTTCTTGTGATAGCTTAACCAAGCATTGAGTCATCATGTCTGTTTGGTCAAGTGATTGATTGTTTTTAGAACTGACCTGACGAATACACTCAAACTGGACAAGGGGATTGGTGGTGTTTAAGCAAAGTATTAACTTTTTGTCATCATTCAAGTTTTGCAACAAACGACAAATGGTAATCGTGTCAACTTTACAGTTGATTATCATGGATAACTTCTTAAAATCGGCCCAAGCCAAAAATCGTGTACATTCACGAATAAATTCGGGCGCAAACAAACCTCTTTTTCTACAAACCGCACTGATAAAAGAATAGATTTTTTTAAAATTCTGTTCGACTAACCCCTCTTCATACAAGTCTTTCAATTTTTTCCAATCAGTAGTAAGCGTGTTCTTGGAACGTAATTTAAATGAATAGCACTTGAGAACATTGGCTGATACCTTTAAGAAGTTATCGTTGACTATCTCTTTGACCTGTTTTGGAAACTTATTCCAGTCCAGATCAAGGGCTGAAATTACTACAAATAAAGCCGCCATCTGATGGAAGGTATCTTCCATACTGACTACTGCGTCAACCTCCCGTTTAGACAAGACCGTTTTAATAACCTTTGCCATTATTTTAACATGGTTATCATCTGGCGGCACCACTGGCACTAGCGATTGATATTGTGCCAGAAATGGAAGTGTATCAGAGATTATCTTCTTAAATGCAGTAAATGCAGTATTAATAATCTCGCCATCCTCAACAATATCTCGAAGAGTAGCATCCTCAAATTTAGAGAATAACTCTTCCAAATTGTGGTCACTATTGACTGTTTCTAACTGTTCAACAACTTGATTCCAAAAGTCATTGAGATGGTTTATCATTGTTTATACTCCCAAACTTTACAACTGGAGTCCTTTAATTGTTCCCATAGTTCATTAAACGCATCTAGGACATGTTGCGCATTGCTAACTTCATGCAAGATATGGTGAGATTCTCCCAGAGAATTAACTGACGCTCCTAATGACCAGGCTTTCACCTTTGTACGAGTGCAGGGGAATATTAGAAAGCGGTCATGAAATTTCCAACCATATTGTTTCTTCTTATCAATTCCATACTGCACCCGAAACACTAGATTCAGACCAAAACTATCCCCAGAGTTTTCCTTTAAAGTTTTTTCTTGGTCTGCCTTCCACTTGTTGACATCATAGTCCTCATAGTCCCCTGATTTTGGAATAAGTCCTTTTTCCTTAAGATGATTCTTTATTTTTTTGTTAAAAGAAGCAATCGCCCTTAGAGGAGCATTATAATGTTTACAAAAGTATAACGTACACAGTATGTCAGTGGCATCCAGATAAGGATCCCATAGATAAACTCCTTCTTCACCATGCCTTGTTATTAATTTTCGTATGTCTTTCAACGCTTTGCCCCGTTCGTTTTTGCCATATTGTACAAACGATAAACAATCTTCCAGTTGTTTACGTCCATCTTCAACAAGCCTGTTTTCAATCCAGTCAAAGCGGCCGGGATATTTTACTTCATGGTATTGGCGTATGAATTCAATCTCCTGTGTGTGTGTTTCACCAGGAATAGTAAAAACGCGCGGTTTGCTCTCTCCACATTTTCTCCCGCTGTGGGATTTTTGGACACTTGATATAATCTGAAAAGCCAAAATCAACTGGTTCTTTTTATCAAAAAGAATGTTTTTAATACCAATTGAAGAGGAGTTACCAGAGGGAACGTCAAAATTCTCTGGGTTAGGTTTTTCTAATTGGCCAAACCCTAGAAAGGTTCCATCTAATTCTGTCAGAGTAATGACTTCACATGGTGGCGGTTCATTTTTTAATTTTGGATGCCACACAATTTCAACATGTACCCCCGTTTGCTGTTTAACACTAAATTTTGAAGATAAAATTGTAATAGGGAACTGCAAAATAATATTACCCAACCGGTCCGTTAGTTTAGCAATACTTATAGGAATACACTCACGGATGGACTCGGACAAACTATCTAGCGCCACTGTATCTCTTAGAAGAAGATCGACATCTTTATCTTTTTTATCTTCATCAAAACCTTCCAACAAATAAGAACCACAATGAAAGTTGTTCTTAAGAATGGAATTTAAAGCAACTGAGTATGTACTATCCGCAGGTACATACTGTTTCGGAAGAAAAGTTAACTTTGAAGTTTTCAAAATCTCATCAGGTTTACCACTAGGATTCCAACTGTTTGATTCCATATTGTTCGATTCCATAAAAACCTTAAAGTGAATTTTCAGATCTTCAGGTGAAACATAATATCTCTGAATACCACATCTATCATGACTTATATCTTTTATCTGGATTTTTATTCCTCCTTTTGGAGTGAGATATTCACTTTTTGCCAGAATTGAAGCCTCTTCAAATACCACCAACGTCAACAAATTAAGTGTTTGCTGTTCTTTCTGTCCTTTCTTTTTGAAAAGAAAGATTTCGGTGATTTCACAGCGAGAATAAAAACCAACAACGCCCTCTCTCGAAAGCAAATCGAGGTCTTTTATAATCTGTTCTGTAGTCCATTGATTGTTATTCATTTGAGATTAGTTTTTGAAGTCAAAGTTAGTTTTTCAAGTTTCTACTATCAATGATTCGGACATGTTTTAAAAAAATTTATATTTCAATCAGTTAAGAAATAGTCGCTCATTTAGTAAATCTTTGATTTTATTTACTAGAGTGTAAAAAACTGATTCCGAACCACTGGTCAAAGTGTAGTTAACTCCAAGTTAAAATGTCAATAGAGTTGTCCAAAAATAATCGTTTTAAGATTTAATTGGTTGTTTTTATTGAATAAAAAATTTTATTTCAGACAATTCAATTAATTTTTATATTACAAAGGTGTGGCATTGATGTCACATTGGTGCTACATCCAACATTCCAACATCCCAACCCAATCCCATCCAACCATTCCCGCCCGCCGAGTTATATTGCACCGCCAACTGTGGCTGCATTCCCACACGCCCAGGCGGCACCTCCAACGGATAACTCAAGCCCGCACTCCCCATATTATTCGCCTGCGGTGGTTCAATCAAAGTCACCCCCGTCCCAGGGTCCGCCGCCTTAATATCTTTGATTTGATTCGGATTATAAGACACCGTATCCGGCGCTTCGGGCGTGGTCACCACCGAGTTAATCATATCAGTAAAATGGTCCGTCAAACTCGTCACCGCCTGTCCCTGAGTATCAACACTCTCCAGTTCCAACGGTTGCCAATGACCTAACTCCTCATCATAGTAATAAGTCTTAATTTCCTGTTCCGTATAACCCTCAGGCAACAACGACTTATCATAAGGTAACTTGACCTTAATCTTACTCTTAAACTTCATCCCATGCAGCCCAAAACGATACCCTTTACGTGGACCTTTGGTCACGTTAATCATCCCCGTATCCAAGGCCGGCAACGCCGTGTCCAGGGTCTCCACACTCACCGTCGTTTCCTTTTCAACGGCGGTGCCATTGACTTCTAACTCGGCTTCTTCGTGAGAAATCTTCTTAACAACACCGGGCGCGACGGTTGCCGCTTTCGCTACTTTATGCGTCTCTTTCACCGACACCCCCCACCTTGCGAAGGAGAATCTAAAGAAGTTGGCAGGGCTGCTCTGCTACTTCGATAGTCGCAGGAGAATTTTTCGGGCGTTGCACCCAAAATTCTATCTCCCGCAACCCACTACTGGAACTACCAGCGAGAGGCGCGATATTCAACAATAAGTCCGTCGTGCTAATCGCCTCCGTGGCGGCAAATCCATTCTACTGTTGACCAAATTGAGCTGGTGCCGCCCGTCTTTTGGTTCGATGTTAGGGTGAGAATCAAGGACTGGCAGTCCTTAAAAGACTGCCAGTCCTCGTCAATGCTTCAACCCAATAGCGTGCCACCAAAGACTCTATTCCTTGGCGTCATCAACCCTCAGAGTCTGAACAATGTCCATCGTTTTCACACTCACCGTACACACCCGTTGCAACAAGTCTATCACCTTCTCCTTGTAATCAGCAAACCGATAAGTATTAAACTGTTCGGCAATCGTCAAATCTTTTGGTTTCTTCTCCTGATACTGGTCCAAAATCCATTCTAACGCACTGCGATTACCGAGTTGATATTCCCAAGCTATCGGTGGTACACCGGTTAGGGTCGTCTGGTCATCTACCAAAATGTGACCTGCCACTTTGTCGGCTTTGAGTCGGACTTTATTTCGGATATTCGCCGCCAGTTTCTGCTCTTGTCGAGTGAGTGGATATTTGTCCACCATCTCATAATTCAGATGTAATTCCATCAATTGTTGACCCCATTCTACCCATCGCCAAAGGTTAGGATAACATGGCAAGCGTGGCAACTCACGTTTGAGATTCTGTTCGTATTTCTGACGATATACGGGGTAGTGGAGGACTGCGTAGGTGTAATGGAAAAGATCCAATTTCTGGATTTTCCGAGTCCGTGGACGTAGAGAGAGGTAATGTTGTCGAAACTGTTCCAACCCCCAGTCAGTAATGTTATCAAGACGGTTGCCCTGGTCGTCATAACGGTAGAGAGGAAGACATTGTGCATCGCCATTAAAGTGTAAGTCCACCAAACATTTGGAAGCTAACACATTAAACTCTTTGCTTGAGACGTTCACCGCCAGGAGAACATTTTCAGCATCATGGTCCGGAAAGAGGCATGGCATTTGATACTGCATTTCATTGACATGCTTCTCATAGTAAAGGTGTTTTTTCACATAGCATCTATATGCACACCAGCCGATGTGACTCTCCTCAAAGGCCAAACGGATTTTCTGTTGAGCAGATTTTTTCAAGCTTCTTGTCCATTTGATGTCTTGGCTACCATGCTTATACTGGCTAAAGAAGTAACGCATTTTTTTCGCCAGCGTTGTTCGTGAAAAATCATAGACCCACTCATCTCTGGCTGTGACTACCCCATTTGAAAATAATTTAAATACCGCCCGTTCCTCCTCCCGCTGTTTAGTTGCTTTCGTCTTCTTATTCACCAACGGCAACAGATTCTCAAAATCATTGTCAACCAAGTTGATCCAATTGTGCTTTTGGTCGGGTTGAAGATGTTCAAACTCAAGCTGTTTGAATTTCACGGTCTGCAAAAGCTGCAATTTTTCCACAGCGGTTTCCAGTTCCGGACGACGGGCATAGAAAATCTTCCCCCTCTGGTGTTTCAACTCTGATTGTTTGACTAAAAAGGAAATAGCGACCCCCGTTTGGATGCCAAACACATTGTGCTTGGTGCCAGATAACTTGGGATTTTTACGCACGTTGCCACCTAAGTCTAACACATAAATAGAAGCAAACTCGTCATTGACGACTTTTCTAAAGCCATCAAAGGTACGGGCGTTCAGAAAGGAGTTATTCGTCACGAAGGCGAGAATGCCATTCTCATTCAAACGATTGCTGGCCCAGCGAAAGAAGCGGGCATACATATCATACAGTTTAGTCTTCTGCGCCGTACTATTGGCAATATACGTCCGCTTGATGGCTTCATCCAAGGCCGGATAAGACAAATTCGGGTTATTGTCATTCTCATTCTGCTGATTGGCATTATACGGTGGATTTCCCATGATTACCGAAATCTTCCGCTCATTTTGCCGTCGAATCCGTACCGCATTTTCGAAAAACAAGTCTAATTGCAAATCCTCCTGCTTATGTTGATAGGTGTGTGCAAAATCCAGATTTTGGAGAGTATCCACCCAGCAGAGATTCGGAAACTCCAGATATTTTCTCATCTTCTGTTGGAAGGTGTATTCAATATTCAAGTTAGCAATGTAATAAGGCAAAATGGCCACCTCATTGGCATGAATCTCATGCAAATACTTATACTCCAATTTCGGAGTCGGCAAATAGTCAATCAACTCCGCAATAAACGTCCCTGTCCCCGTCGCCGGGTCCAGAATTTCGACCTGTTTATCCGCTAATAATCGCCCAAAATGTTTATCCAGCAGATAATCAACACTCTCAATCATAAACCGCACGATTTCCGTCGGGGTATAAACGATGCCTAACCGATCTGCCGCTTTGGGGTTGTAAATCTTATAAAAGTTCTCATACACCACTTTGAGAAATTTTTGCTTCTCGTGATAATTGGCAATTGCCGCCGCTTCTCGTTGAATCACTGCATAATAACTTTTAATAGAAGCCAAGGTATTGCGCTTCACTTCGTGAGTAAAAAAGGTTGCGACGACTTCCCCCAATTTCTGGGCAATCGGATTTTCCCCGTGAAATTGAGACTCGTCAAAAATTTTCAAGAAAATGTCTTCGGTGAGGATATGCTGTAACAACATCTCCTGTACTTCCAACGCCGTAATCTGTGGATTAATTGCTTGGGTACAAAGTTCTAAAAATTGGTCAAAGGTGGTGACAAACTGAGGATTCGTCTGAGCTTGCGTGTCTAACATCTGCCGCAACGTTTGTAAAATGGTTGGCAAGTCCGCCTTAAATTTGCTAAGGGCGACACGAAAATCACGGACTTCGGGCCGTTGATAATTAATAAACTGCTGTAACAAGTTATCTAACTGAGTTTCCTCCGCCAGATTCACCCGCAGGACTTCTTGCCCATTTTGAATCAACACGGCAGTTTTAGAATCTTCAAACAAGATGTTATCGGTGGGATAACCTTTGGCCAGTTTCGTTTGGATTTCTTTATCTAAATCATCGAACTCATCTTTAGCTTCCCAATAGCCCCAAGGCAACCGCAGCGCATCTTTTACCGTGCCATCGGGACGGACGGTGGTATTAAACCGAGTGCGATAATCTAACTCTGGAATGAGGATGAAATTTTTAGCTTCACAATAATCATTCAACAACTTTTGAAAGGCACCGCGTAGGGCGGTCTCCTTTCTGGAACCACCGTGTTGAATGATAGTTTGTAAGTCTTGATAGTAAGTTTGGATAGCGAGACGAGACATGGTATGGGTTCTTAGTGTTAAAATGGAGAGTGCGTTACCTAGCGAAGGTTAGGGTTTCGGCCTCAGACTTTAATTTTCATCAGCTATGGTAGTTTAAATAACCGTGACGGTCAATTTATTTTGCCAGAAAATTTTGGCCAGCCACATCATACATGGAAAAACGGTATTTCAAAGTCAATATAATCGGTTCGGTTTGCCAAGTCAAGTCGGAAACCTTCAAAGTACATGAGTTGTCTGTCACTTTCATAAACATAGTCAGTTAAGAGAAGGAAAATCGGTTGTAGGATGTTGTGAATATCCGCGGCTTGTGCGATTTTTTGATGATTAATATAGAATATTCTCCCCCAGAGTTTGGTAGGTTGAGGAAAGATAGGTTTTTTGGTCAGATTAGCGAAGGTGTTGATTAAGAAATTTTTATATCGATGATGGAGTTTGGGTTTAGTGGGTTCTTTGTCTCCTTTTTCATTCATATTAGGGGGAGTGCCTGGTAAGAGGTAAATGTATTTTTTGGCCATTTGAAAAGGTTGAATAAAGTTAGTAGTGTTATGGTCAGCCACACTGTGGAGTGCGCAACGGCGTTATCCTTGCCCAACAAATCCCACGTAGATGGTGCCGGTTGCAATTCGTCGAGAACCACTTGACTTAATAACAACAGGCACCGTCCTTGTTTAACACCGTCAAGCAACCGTCGTGAGCCGGTTTCAAATTCAGGGTCAAAGTAGCCACCAATCACAGAGGTGTCGGCATAGATTCTTAGTAATTTCATTTGGGTTGAAGAGTCCAATTTGAGGGTGATACGGGGTGAGATTGTAGAGATTGTAGGGTGGGCAACAGCTTTATCGTTGCCCACCAAATTCCATCGATAGGGGCATGAATGGTAGGCAAACAAAAGGACATTTGCCCACCCTACATAGGCTGACACCACTAAGAGACTCTTGATTGTCAGAAGAAGAAGACAGTTCGATAAATTGTATCGTTCCATCTTCATTAGAGTATATCTCTTGAATATCCCATAAGTCGAAATTCGCCATAGCCGTTTGGCCGACAAAGTACACCCATCCCAACAACACGCCGATAAGGAACTTATTGTGTCTCATCTAAGTTTTCCTCTAAAGTTAAGTTAAAAATCAATTATAGATGTAGTAAGTACTGAAGCAGAAATTTTCTGGTATTTTCTTTCACCCCTCGCCCTCTGGGAGAGGGGCCGGGGGTGAGGGAAAATACCGCAGAATTTATGCTTCAGTACTTAGTATAACCACTACTCGTTGAGAAAACCAATTTGGATTCTCAACGAATTTTTATGCTATTCAAGTCCAACTCAAAGGTGAAAGAGGGAGAATGCTGGTTTAAGGTGGCCTCATAAACCATCACACCTCCTGACACCTCACGCACTTTGACACAAGGAAGATAGAGTGTTCCTGTTATGGCTTCATAGGAAGGTTCTTGTGAACATTCAGAAACAGTGATTCCGCAAGCAGCAGGATTATCAATACATTGTTGTCGGCCCGCCTGTACGCCATCTTCATACGTGAGTAATGGTAGGGAACCAGTACCTTGAAGTATTTTTCGAAACTCATCCAGACTCACTCGTTGCTGTGCTTCACGGTTTTCAGCGTCATGCAAATTTCCAACTACAGAGGCTTCTACTTTCAAATAGCTGTCCCAACAACCTGGAATGGTATAGGTATTATTGGATAGCATTTCCCCCATTGGTTTTTGTTGGAGTGCCAGAATCCATTCGGTACCTACTGGAAAGGTTATCAGGAAGGCTCCAAACATGGGATCGTCAAATATTGGTATTTCTGAATCTTTGGTTATCCCCCTATATGTTTCTAAAACTTCAACATCCATTGAAGTCGGTGGAGAGGAAAGTGAAAGTTTTTCGTGGTAGGCAAGAATTTTTCCTCGTACAATTAAGTCTGCTTGCCCAACATTCTCAAGAAAAGGTCCTCCCCAATCGCAGTCACCCGAGAAAGCACTTTTGGGGATGAACAAAAATGCTCCCAAAAAACCTAGGATTAAGTAACGTTTGAATCTACACATTTAGATTTCCTCATTATTTAACTAATTAATAACAACCATACTTTGGACACTTTACTGCGTAAGTAAAGCACTTGACTTGATAAGAGTATTAACGAAGTGACTGGTAGCAAATCAATGGCACGAACTGCTTTCATACTGGACCACTGTCATATAGATATAGTAAACACCATTTCATTCCAAATGTCAAGTTCGACAAATTCATGTGATAAGTACTGAAGCAGAAATTTTGCGATATTTTCCCTCACCCCCGACCCCTCTCCCAGAGGCGAAAGAAAATACGAGAAAATTTCTGCTTCAGTACTTACTATCAATTAGATAGAATTATCGTATCTCACCCGTATTAAATTCGGCTGTTCCCCAGTAGGATACATAAGCACTAACCACTAACCCCTTACCATCTTTCGCTTTCACAAAAGACAAGAGACTGTTTTGGGGACCCTTAGCCGACTCGCTACTGTCCTGAGTCGTGGTGACCGTAGAATCACACACCCCACGATACCGCTGCCCATCAATACTCACCGACACCGTACCATCTTGCCCTAATACCAAGTCATTAGTGCCCTTGGGTAAAGAGTCTTGATACGCTTGCCATTGTTCCGGATAAGCACACGCTGAATGAATCACTTGTGCCCGAGTTTGCCCGGTTTCATCTAAGAAGACTAACTGCTTGGCATTCAATTGGTCGGGCGCATCGAACAAGCCTGTCGGTTGTTCACTCCCCACCAGATTAGATTCGACACTGGGACGATATGCATTCTTACTATTTTCGCCAGTGTTCACATATACCACGTCATCCTTGGTCACTTGCACCTCTTTCGGTGCCAACCCTAACGCTTGCCGAAAGGCTTCCATATCTTGAATCATCGGTTGCGCCAAGATTTCGCGCCCATAGCTGGTGACAAACCGAGTGCTAAGTACTGAAGCAGAAATTTTCTCCTATTTTCTTTCGCCCCTCTCCCTCTGGGAGAGGGGTCGGGGGTGAGGGGAAAATACCGCCGAATTTCTG
>BS_KBA_SWE02_21mDRAFT_10001012_pt1 | contig 10635 bp, 6 predicted proteins | sample BalSeasSWE02_21m_FD_9196 | JGI IMG/M metagenome (IMG submission 9196)
GGCCGACGCGCAAGCAAACCCTCGGGTCCACTGCGGTGGTGATTGTTCTGGTCATGATCATCTCCGTGTTCCTCGGGTTGGTGGACGTGAGCTTGGGCAACCTGGTCCGGGCCGTCTTTAAATAGGGGGAGGAAAAGCACCCGTGGCGTTGAGATGGTATGTCGTCCATGTGTACTCGGGCTTTGAAAACAAGGTCAAGGCCGCCCTGGAGGAGCGCATCACCGGCTTTCCGCACCCGGAGAAATTCGGCGGGGTCGTGGTGCCGACGGAAGAGGTGGTCGAACTGGTCAAGGGCAAACGCAAGACCTCTTCCCGCAAGTTTTATCCCGGCTACATCCTGGTCCGCATGGAGCTGGATGATGAGACGTGGCACATCGTGAACAACACCGCCAAGGTCACCGGTTTCCTGGGCGGGCGGCAGAAGCCGACCCCGCTGTCGGAGGCGGAGGCGGAGCAGATCATTCACCGCATGGAGGCCGGCAAGCGCCAGCCCCAACCGAAATACTTTTTCGAAGTCGGGGATGATATTCGGGTGGTCGACGGTCCGTTCAACAACTTCAACGGTACGGTGGATGACGTCAACCCTGAGAAGGGCAAAATCAAAGTTCTGGTGAGCATCTTCGGGCGTGCCACCCCCGTGGAGCTGGATTTCGTTCAGGTCCAGAAGCTTTAGGACCCGCGATCCGCCGCCCCACGCGGGCGGCCGCAAGATCGACAGCGATCAGGAGAAAAAGAGACTCATGGCTAAAAAAGTGATGGCATTCGTCAAATTGCAGGTGGAAGCCGGCAAAGCCAACCCGTCGCCGCCCATCGGACCCGCCCTGGGTCAGCACGGCGTCAATATCATGGATTTCTGCAAGGCGTTCAACGCCAAGACCACCAACGACGCCGGCATGATCATTCCCGTGGTGATCACGATTTATCAGGACCGCTCCTTCACATTCGTCACCAAGACGCCCCCGGCGGCGGTCCTTTTGAAAAAGGCGGCCAAAATTGCCAAGGGCGCCAAGGACCCCAAGCGCGAGAAGGTGGGCAAGATCAGCCGCCAGCAGGTGGAGGAGATCGCTAAGCAGAAGATGGTGGACTTGAACGCTTATGATTTGGACGCGGCCTGCCGCATCATCGAAGGCACGGCCCGCAGCATGGGGATCGAGATCGCCTGAGGTTGAGGGGCCGGGCCTGCCAGCGGATGAAAGACCCGGTCATTTCCGCAACCGGCAAGAATTGACAAGGAGCGCGAAGCCAAGATGCCAAAGCGGGGTAAGAAATACAACGAAGTCATGAAGAAAATCACCGGCGATTCCAGCCTGGGGGTTTTTGACGCTGTTAAAATGGTCGTGGAGTCATCCTACGCCAAGTTCGACGAGACCGTTGACGTCGCCGCCCGTTTGGGCGTCGACCCGCGGCATGCCGACCAGATGGTCCGGGGTTCGGTGGTGCTTCCGAACGGTATCGGCAAAGCGGTGCGGGTTTTGGTCTTCGCCAAGGGTGAGAAGGAGAAGGAGGCCCAGGACGCGGGTGCGGATTTCGTCGGCAACGACGATCTGGTCGAGAAGATCAAGGGCGGCTGGTTCGACTTCGACAAGGTCGTGGCGACACCGGACATGATGGGCGTGGTCGGCAAGATCGGCAAGATTCTGGGCCCGCGCGGCCTCATGCCCAATGCCAAGACCGGCACAGTCACCTTCGACGTGACCAAGGCCGTGACGGAGCTCAAGGCCGGCAAGATCGAATTCCGGGTTGAAAAAGCCGGGATCGTGCACGCCCCCGTGGGCAAGGTATCCTTCGGCGTCGACAAGCTCGTGCAGAACGTGTCGGCGTTCCTGGAGACCGTCATCCGCTTGAAGCCGGCCTCCAGCAAGGGGACCTATCTGAAGAGCATCGTCGTTTCCAGCACCATGGGCCCCGGCATCAAGATCGACACGGTCATGGTCAAGGATCTGGCGAAGTAACACGGGCGACGCGTACGTCGTCAACTAATCTGTCAAAGACCGTAGGTACTTAAGGGGTGCAGCGTTTAATCGGCTCTGCCGGCCTACCGAGACAGAGGTGGACTACAGGGGTGAGCGATCGGGATCGCCGATGGGGATTCCCGGTAAACCTTAGCCATGCCTCCGGTTTTTTTCAGAGATCAGGAGGAGGTGAGAATCCAATTTGAAACTAGAAGACAAAAAACAAATCGTTGAGGACCTGAGCGAGCGCTTTGCGAAGGCCAACCTGGTGATCCTGACCGATTACAAGGGGCTGAATGTGCCGACGATGAGCGATCTGCGCCGCAAGCTCAAGCAGGCGGGCGTCGATTACAAGGTGGTCAAGAACACCATGATGGTGAGGGCCTCGGAGGGCACTCCCATCTCCGTGCTGCAGGGCCAGTTCCAGGGGCCCAGTGCGGTGGCCATCAGCTACCAGGACCCGGTGGCGCCGGCAAAGATTTTGATGAAGTTCGCCGAGGACAGCAAGCGCTTGCAGGTCCGGGCCGGGGTGCTGAACGGGAAGCTGATCGACCTGGCCGGGCTCAAGGCGCTGGCGGCACTGCCTGGGCGGGAGGTGCTGCTCGGGCAGTTGCTCTCCGTCATGGTGGGGGTGCCGACCTCGTTCGTGAGGGTGCTCTCGGGGGTCCCGCGCAGTCTGCTGAACGTGTTGAACGCCATCAAGGAGCAGAAGGCGTCGGCGGAGCCTGAGGCCGCCGCGTGAGACGATGCGGGGCGAGAGCCGCCGGATCCAATGGAAACATTACTGAATCTATAAAAGACGATATCGATCAACTGGAGGAAGAAATGGCTAATGTCACCAAAGAAGATGTGATTCAATTCGTTGCCAGCATGTCGGTGCTGGAGCTGTCCGAACTGGTCAAAGAGCTTGAGGAGAAATTCGGCGTGTCGGCGGCGGCCCCCATGGCCATGATGGCCGCCGGCCCCGCGGTCGCCGCGGCCCCGGTCGAGGAGAAGACCGAGTTCGATGTCATTCTCACCGCCCACGGCGAAAAGAAGATCAACGTCATCAAGGAAGTCCGCGCCATCACCAGCCTGGGCCTGAAAGAGGCCAAGGATTTGGTGGAGTCCTGCCCCAAGCCGGTCAAAGAGGGGATTTCGAAGGCGGATGCCGAAAAGTTCAAGGCCCAACTCGAGGGCGCCGGCGCCACCGTGGAGATCAAGTAGCGAATCAACCGATAACCGTGGTCTGCTGTCCCGTCTTTCCGGAGCGTACGCTTTTCTTTAATTTCTTCCCGGATGCAGCAGGCCACGGGCGTCATTACCCCGATCCACTGTCTGACCGTCATTTTTTTCAAAGAGTCCCTAACTTCAACTACATGGCGGAGATGCTATGTCCGAGAGACCAATGATCAGCAAGCGTATTCGCAAGGGCTTCGGCAAGATTGACAAGATCGTCGACATCCCTGACCTGATCGGGATGCAGCGCAATTCGTTCGCCCGGTTCCTGCAGATGGACACCCCCCACGAAAAGCGGGAGGAAATCGGTTTGCAGGCCGTGTTCAGGTCCGTGTTCCCGATCAAGGACTTCACCGGCAGCGCCTCCCTCGAGTACGTTTCCTACCGTTTCGGTGAGATCAAACACACGATCGAAGAGTGCATTCATCGCGGGATGACCTACGAGATCCCGGTGCGCATCACCGTCCGGCTGGTCGTCTACGACGTGGATGCCGAATCCGGTGTTTCCAACATCCGCGACATCAAGGAGCAGGAGATCTACTTCGGCACCATCCCGCTCATGACCGCCAAGGGCACCTTTATCATCAACGGCACGGAGCGCGTGGTGGTCAGCCAGCTCCACCGCTCCTCGGGCGTGTTTTTCGATCATGACAAGGGCAAGACCCACTCCAGCGGGAAGATCATCTACAGCGCGCGCATCATTCCCGTACGGGGTTCCTGGATCGACATGGAGGTGGATCCGAAGGACATCGTCTACATCCGCATCGACCGGCGCCGCAAGTTCCCGGTGACGACGCTGTTCAAGGCCTTCGGCTATTCGGCGGAGGATTTGCTGGCCTATTTCTATCGCCGCGAGAAAGTGATCGTCCAAGGCAAGCGCTACTTCAAGGCGTTCGACGAAGACCTGCTGAAGGGGCAGCGGGCGAGCAAGGACGTCAAGGACACCGAAACCGGTGAGATCCTCGTCAAGAAGGGGCGCCAGTACAACGCGCGCGCGCTCAAACGCCTCAAGGCCCTCGGCACGGACATGATTCCGATCAACGCGGAGGAGATCTATGGGCGCGCCTTCGCGTTCACGATCAAGAACCCCGGCGGCGGGGAGCCGGTCGTCCGGGCCAACGACGCCGTGGACGAAGACAGCCTCAACAAGCTGGCGGAGGCCGGGGTCAACGATTTCGAGATCCTGTTCATCGACGCGCAGTCGAGCAGCGACTCGGTCCGCAAGACCCTGATCCTGGACAAGGTGGAGAGCAAGGAAGAGGCGCTCATCGACATCTACCGGCGGCTGCGGCCCGGCAACCCGGCCACCCCCGAAGTCGCCCAGGAGTTCATCGACAACCTCTTCTTCAAGAGCAACTACTACGACCTGTCCGGGGTGGGGCGGCTCAAGATCAACCAGCGGCTCGGGGTCAGCAGCGCCGTTGATCTCGGTATCCTGCGCAAGGAGGACATCCTGCTGACGGCCAAGTCCCTGATCGAGCTGCGCGACACCCAGGGGGTCGTGGACGACATCGACCACCTCGGCAACCGCCGGGTGCGGGCCGTCGGCGAGTTGCTCGAGAACCAGTACCGGATCGGGCTGGTGCGCATGGAGCGGGCGATCAAGGAGCGCATGAGCCTGCAGGAGGTCGACGCCCTGATGCCCCACGACCTGGTCAACCCCAAGCCGGTCTCGGCCGTGGTGAAAGAATTCTTCGGAACGAGCCAGCTGTCGCAGTTCATGGACCAGACCAACCCGCTTTCCGAGACCACCCACAAGCGGCGCCTGAGCGCCCTGGGGCCCGGCGGTCTGACGCGCGAACGGGCCGGGTTCGAGGTGCGGGACGTGCACCCTTCCCACTACGGCCGCATCTGCCCGATCGAAACACCGGAAGGGCCCAATATCGGTCTGATCGTCTCGCTGTCGACCTATGCGCGGGTGAACGACTACGGGTTCATCGAAACCCCCTACCGGGTGGTGGCGCACGGCCGGGTGTCGGAGGACGTCCGGTTCCTGGACGCCTTCGAGGAAAAATCGCTGCCGATTGCCCAGGCCAACGCGCCGGTGAACGAAAAGAGCCACTTCGTCAACCCGCTGGTCACCTCGCGCGTGGCCGGTGAGTTCATGATGGTCGATCGGGCGGAGATCGAGCTCATGGACATTTCCCCCAATCAGCTGGTGAGTGTCTCGGCCTCCCTGATCCCCTTCCTGGAGAACGACGACGCGAACCGCGCCCTCATGGGATCGAACATGCAGCGGCAGGCGGTCCCGCTCCTGACCAGTGAGGCGCCCTTGGTGGGCACCGGGATCGAGGGGGTAGTGGCCAAGGACTCCGGGGTTACCATCGTCGCCCCGCGGGACGCCGAGGTGGTGGACGTGGATGCCGCGCGCATCGTGCTCAAGCACGACCCGACGGGTGCGCCGAACGAGAAGAACGTGACCATTTTCAATCTGTCGAAGTTTGTGCGGTCCAACCAGAACACCTGCTTCAACCACCGGCCGATCGTGCAAATGGGCCAACGGGTGTCCACCGGCGAGATCATCGCCGACGGGCCGGCGACCGAGCAGGGCGAACTCGCCCTGGGCAAAAATGTGACCGTGGCCTTCATGCCGTGGGGGGGGTACAACTTCGAGGACTCCATCCTGGTCAGCGAGCGTCTGGTCAGGGACGGCGTCTACACCTCGGTGCACATCGAGGAGTTCGAGGTGGTGGCTCGCGACACCAAGCTCGGCAAGGAGGAGATCACCCGCGACATCCCCAACGTCGGTGACGAGGCGCTCAAGAACCTCGACGACAGCGGCATTATTCGCCTGGGGGCCGAGGTGAAGCCGAGCGACATCCTGGTCGGCAAGATCACCCCCAAGGGAGAGAGTCAACTGTCGCCCGAAGAGAAGCTCCTGCGGGCCATCTTCGGCGAGAAGGCCGGCGACGTCAAGGACACCTCGCTGCGGGTGCCCCCGGGCATCCAGGGCATCGTCATCGATGCCAAGGTTTTCTCGCGGCGGGGCGTCGAGAAGGACGACCGCACGCGGGTGATCGAGGACGAGGAGATCGCCGGCTTCGAAAAAGACCGGGACGACGAACTGGCGGTGATCGAGAACGTGGTGCGTTCCCAGTTGATCGACCTGCTGAGCGGGCAGAAGGTGTCCGCTCCGATCAAGAAGGGCAAGAAGGTGCTGGTCGAAAGCGGTGTCAAGCTTGACCCCAAGACCCTCGCGAATGTCCCCGTTGCCCAGCTCGAAAACATTGTGCTCAAGGACCCGCAGACGACCCAGATGGTCCACGAGATCCTGGAACGCTACCGTGACCAGCGCGAGCTCTGTCGCCTGGCCTTCGAACATCAGGCGAGTCGCTTCGAGCGCGGCGATGAGCTGCCGCCGGGCGTGATCAAGATGGTCAAGGTCTACGTGGCCATGAAGCGCAAACTCTCCGTGGGCGACAAGATGGCCGGCCGGCACGGCAACAAGGGCGTCGTGTCTCGGATCCTGCCGGTCGAGGACCTGCCTTACTTCGAGGACGGGACCTGTGTCGACATGGTGCTGAACCCGCTCGGTGTCCCCTCGCGCATGAACGTCGGCCAGATCCTCGAGATCCATCTGGGGCTGGCGGCCAAGGGGCTGGGCGAGCAGATCAATCAGCTGCTCGCGGACCAGAAGACCAAAGTGCTGCGGGATAAGATGCGCAAGATCTTTTCGGCCGCCGCGGAGAAGAAGGTCATCGGCAGCCTGGACGACGATCAGTTGTTGCAATTCGCCCGCTACTACAAGAACGGGGTGCACGTGGCCACGCCGGTGTTCGACGGCGCCAAGGAGGAGGAGATCAAGACCCTCCTGGAGGAGGCCGGCCACGATCGTTCCGGCCAGATGCGGCTCTTCGACGGCCGCACCGGCGAGCCGTTCGACGAGCGGGTCACGGTCGGCACCATGTACATGATGAAGCTGCACCACTTGGTGGACGACAAGATTCACGCCCGCTCCATCGGACCCTATTCACTGGTCACGCAGCAACCGTTAGGCGGCAAGGCCCAGTTCGGCGGCCAGCGCCTGGGCGAGATGGAAGTGTGGGCCATGGAAGCCTACGGGGCCGCGTATGCGTTGCAGGAATTTCTGACCGTCAAGTCCGACGACATGGCCGGGCGCACGCGCATGTACGAAAAGATCGTGAAGGGCCAGAACATTCTGGAGCCCGGCATTCCGGAGTCTTTCCGGGTCATGACCAAGGAACTGCAATCCCTGGGCCTGGACATCAACCTCCTGGAGGATGTCGACCAGCCCCAGATTACGGAATAACCAGCCGAGTGGCGGCCCGCACCGGGTGAAGACGAACGCCTCAACACAGGGATGAGCCGATGGACACACTGTACGATTTTTTCTCCAAACCGATCGATCCGAAGAAATACAAGGCGATCCGGGTCGCGCTGGCATCGCCGGAGCAGATCCGCAAATGGTCCCACGGGGAGATCAAGAAGCCCGAGACCATCAACTACCGTACCTTCAAGCCGGAACGCGACGGCCTGTTCTGCGCCAAGATTTTCGGGCCGACCAAGGACTACGAGTGCAACTGCGGCAAGTACAAGCGCATGAAGCACCGCGGCGTCATCTGCGAAAAATGCGGGGTGGAGGTCATCCAGTCCAAGGTGCGGCGGGAGCGTATGGCCCACATCGAACTTGCCACCCCCGTTTCGCACATCTGGTTTTTGAAGAGCCTGCCGAGCAAGATCGGCAACCTCCTGGACCTGACCCTGAAGAACATGGAGAAGGTCCTGTATTTCGACAGCTACATCGTGCTCGACCCCAAAGACACCCCGCTCGTGCGCGGGCAGATGCTCTCGGACGAGAAGTACATGGAGGCCATCGAGACCTACGGCACCAAGTTCGTCGCCGGGATCGGCGCCGAGGCGGTCCAGGTGATGCTCAAGGGAATCGAACTTGAGAAGCTCTACAACGAGCTGCGGATCGAAATCCACGAGACGGGCTCACTCGCCAAGCGACAGAAACTGGCCAAGCGCCTGAAGATCGTGGATGCGTTCCGGCGCTCCGGGGTCGACCCCGCTTGGATGGTCATGAACGTCATCCCGGTCCTGCCTCCCGATCTGCGGCCCCTGGTCCCGCTGGAGGGCGGGCGGTTTGCCACCTCCGACCTGAACGATCTCTACCGGCGCGTGATCAACCGCAACAACCGGCTCAAGCGCCTGATCGAGCTCAAGGCACCGGACATCATCGTGCGCAACGAGAAGCGGATGCTGCAGGAGTCGGTGGACGTCCTTTTCGATAACGGCCGGCACGGCCGGGTCATCACCGGCACCAACAAACGGCCGCTCAAGTCCCTGAGCGATACCCTGAAGGGCAAGCAGGGCCGTTTCCGCCAGAATCTATTGGGCAAGCGGGTGGACTACTCCGGCCGCACCGTGATCACGGTCGGGCCGGACCTGCGGCTGCACCAGTGCGGGCTGCCCAAGCAGATGGCCCTCGAGCTGTTCAAACCGTTCGTCTACTACCGGCTCGAACAGAAGGGCATGGTCTCCACCGTGAAGAGCGCCAAAAAAATGGTGGAGCGCGAGGTCCCCGAGGTCTGGGATACGCTGGATGAAGTCGTGAAGGAATACCCGGTCATGCTCAACCGGGCGCCCACGCTGCACCGGCTGGGCATCCAGGCCTTCGAACCGATTCTGATCGAGGGCAAGGCGATCCAGCTGCACCCCTTGGTCTGCACCGCTTTCAACGCCGACTTCGACGGCGACCAGATGGCCGTTCACGTCCCGCTGTCGGTGGAGGCTCAGATCGAGGCGCGCGTGCTGATGCTCTCCTCGAACAACATCCTGTCGCCGGCAAACGGCAGCCCGATCATCGTCCCCAGCCAGGACATCGTGCTGGGCACCTACTATATGACCCGCGGCATTGCCGGTCGCCGTGGAGAAGGCAAGATCTTCGCCAACACCGAGGAAGTGCGTTCGGCCTACGACGCCGGTGCCGTGGAGTTGCACACGAAGATCGTCGTGCGTATGCAGGGCAAGCGCTACGATACCACGGTGGGCCGGGTGCTTCTGTGGGACGTCATCCCCAAGGTGGACATCCTCGAGCTGCGCCACCTGATGGTGCCGACCGAGGTGGAGGCCCAGCAGGCCCAGGAGCACTTGCGGGAGGGTCGCGCGTTTGTCGACCTGGTACGCGAGATGTCCCAGGGCCCCGAACGGAGTGCGGACGGCAACATCGGGACCCTCACCTACAACGAGTTCAAGAGCGTCTTCAACTGCAATGAGTCCGACGTCGACCGGATCTACGCGCTCAAGACCGGTGACTTCAGCCCGATCATTCACGCCGACAAAGGCTATCACCTCTTCGAGGTCGTCCACAAGCTTCCGGCGGTTTCGTTCGACACCGTCAACACGGTGATGGACAAGAAGGCCCTGCGCCAGCTGGTGGACTACGTCTACCGCAATCTCGGCGCCAAGGCGACCGTCATTCTCTCGGACCGGCTGAAGGACATCGGCTTCCGCTACTCGACCCGCGGCGGGCTGTCCATCTGCATCGACGAAATGATCATCCCGGACAGCAAGCGGGACATCCTGAAGAAGGCGGAAAACCAGGTCACCGAGATCGGCCGGCAGTATACCGAGGGTTTGATCACCCAGGGCGAGAAATACAACAAGGTCGTGGACATCTGGGCCAAGGCCACCGACGACGTCGCCAACGCGATGATGGACGTTATGAAGATGGCGCCGGTGCTCAAGTCGAACGGCGCCCCGCTCCTCGATGCCAAGGGCAAACCCGTCATGGAGGAAAGCTTCAACCCGATTTACATGATGGCCGACTCGGGCGCGCGCGGCAGCAAGGACCAGATGCGTCAGCTCGCCGGCATGCGGGGCCTGATGGCCAAGCCCTCCGGCGAAATNATCGAAACCCCCATCAGCGCCAACTTCCGCGAAGGGCTGTCGGTGCTGCAGTACTTCATCTCCACTCACGGCGCCCGCAAGGGTCTGGCCGACACCGCCCTGAAAACCGCCAACTCCGGCTACCTGACGCGTCGGCTGGCGGACGTCTCCCAGGACGCCGTGATCACCGAAAACGACTGCGGCACCCTGCAGGGGGTCGAGCTGGAGCCCTTGGTCGAAGGCGGCGAAATCATCCAGGTGCTGGGCGAACGCATTCTGGGCCGCACGGCGATCGAGGACATCATCGACCCGTTTACCGAGGATGTGATCGCCAAGGCCGGCGATGAGATCGACGAGCGCATCGTCGATAAAATCGAGAGTGCCGGCCTGACCTCGGTGCGGATTCGTTCGGTGTTGACCTGCCGGACCAAGAAAGGGGTCTGCGCCAAATGTTACGGCCGCGACCTCGCCCACGGGCGACTCGTGGAGGCCGGTCAGGCCATTGGCATTTTGGCGGCCCAGTCCATCGGCGAGCCCGGCACCCAGCTCACCATGCGCACCTTCCACATCGGCGGCACCGCCAGCCGGCGCGTCGAGCAGGTCGACATCCGGG
>BS_KBA_SWE02_21mDRAFT_10001013_pt1 | contig 10631 bp, 8 predicted proteins | sample BalSeasSWE02_21m_FD_9196 | JGI IMG/M metagenome (IMG submission 9196)
TAAACTCAAAATTACTCTTTATTGTTAAGTGTCAATGCTATTAATTTATTATTATATTTATGCATAAAGATTAAATAAATTATTTCTATTTATGATTATAAAATCTAAACTATCCGAACTCAATCTCAATGAGATTATTATGGACAGCATGCCAGGAATGGTATATATCTTTAACAAGGGGGGGCATCTAGTTTATTGGAATAAGAAGAGTGAGGAAGTATTTGAATACTCTGCTGAAGAACTGAAAAATATGTATGTGGTTGATTTTTCCCCTGAATCAGAACATCAAAAAGTTAAAAATGCATTTCTTAAAACTTTTGGTTCCAGTGATGTGCAATTTGAAACTATTGCTTTAACAAAATCCGGTAGAAAAATACCAGTACTTGCAACAGGTAAACTTAATGTTATTAATGGAGAAGAGTATTTAATTGGTATCAACATAGATATCAGCGAGTTGGATTCAGCTCGAAAAAAAATAAATAAACAGCTTACTGAAATATTCAGATTAAATGAACTATTAAATGCCGAGAATATTTATTTAAAAGATCAACTGGAACTGAGCGGGGATCGACACAGTATTATAGGTGCCAGCGAACACTTAAAATATATAATGTATAAAATAAACCAGGTTGGTCCGACCAATGCCTCCGTGCTGATTCAGGGAGAAACAGGTACGGGTAAAGAATTAGTTGCAAGAGCAATCCACGAGGAAAGTGAACGAAAGAATAAACAATTCATAAAGGTTAATTGTGCATCAATACCTGAGAACCTGATTGAAAGTGAATTATTTGGACACGAAAAAGGAGCATTTACCGGTGCAATAGAAAAGTGCATAGGAAGATTTGAACTGGCTGATGGTGGAACTATCTTTTTAGATGAGATTGGTGAACTACCGATGAATCTCCAGCCTAAGCTTCTTCATGTTTTACAACACGGTGAATTTGAAAGACTCGGTAGTTCCAAAACGATAAAAACAGATGTTAGAGTAATTGCTGCAACGAATAAAGTGATAGATGATGAAATCAAAAAGGGAAATTTCCGCAATGATCTATTTTATAGGTTGAATGTTTTTCCAATTACTGTTATTCCACTAAGAGAAAGAAAAGCTGATATAGTTCCGCTGGTAGAACATTATGTAAAATTTTATTCTGAAAAACTGAATAAAAAAATTAATGCAATTCCTAAAGCAGCACTAAAGAGATTAACGGAATATTCGTGGCCGGGTAATGTTAGAGAACTGGAAAACATAATCGAAAGAACCATAATAACTTCACGTAATAATATTCTGAATTTAGAATCTCTTCCTAAATCAGGAAACAGCATACAAGCACAGTTAACATTAGAGGAAAGCGAAAAATCACATATCATCAAAACTCTTGAAGAAACCGGGTGGAAAATAAATGGTCCTGATGGTGCTGCAGAAATGCTAAAAATCAATCCACAGACTCTACGATCCCGAATAAAAAAACTCGGAATCAAACGCGCTATACATCGTTAGATTATTTCTCTCTCTATATTAAGAGATATCCATTAAATCTAATGAATCATCTCCTCTAAAAGGTTTTAATATTCTTCAAAATCAGATGTTTTGTAATTGGCTGAGTAGTTGTTATAAATAAATATACCTTTAACCAGGAATTACCTTATAACTTCATCTATAATGTCAATCAGGATAAATAAGATGCAAAACATAAACCAGCGAATTGCAGATGCTTCCGCAGAAAATATCAGACTTGAAGAAGACAAACAAAAACTTTCATCATGGAAAAAATGGGGTCCATATTTAAGTGAACGGCAATGGGGTACTGTGCGTGAAGACTACAGTGAAAATGGTGACGCGTGGAATTTCTTTACTCACGATCATGCACGCTCACGTGCCTATCGTTGGGGTGAAGATGGCATTGGTGGTATCTCTGATGATAAACAACGCCTTTGTTTTGCATTGGCATTTTGGAATGGCAAAGATCCGATTCTTAAAGAGAGGATTTTTGGATTAACCAACAGCGAAGGCAACCACGGTGAAGATGTCAAAGAATATTATTTTTATCTTGACAGCACACCAACTCACTCCTATATGAAATATCTTTATAAGTATCCGCAGGCGGCCTATCCTTATGATGAACTTGTGAAAGAGAATAAGAAGCGTTCACGTGAAGAGATGGAGTACGAACTGCTTGATACTGGTGTATTTAATGAAGATCGTTATTTCGATATTTTTATTGAGTATGCTAAAGCCGGTCCGGAAGACATATTGTTGAAGATCACCGCAGTCAATCGAGGACCCGAGGAAGCTGACCTTCACATTTTACCTACGCTTTGGTTTAGAAACGATTGGTCTTCCTGGATCGCTGAATCTAACAGAGCATCGAAAAAACCGAACCTCAAACAGATAAAAACGCAATCAAATGTTAGTGCTCTTGAGGCGTCGCATCCTTTACTGGGTGATTTTATCTTTTCCTGTGAAGGTGATGTTTCGCTGCTTTTCACAGAGAACGAAACAAATCACGAGCGGCTTTTCCCCGGAACTAAAAACGAGAGTCCGTATGTAAAAGACGGAATCAACGACTACGTTGTGCAAGGAAAAACTGAAGTGGTGAACCCAGGCAAAAAGGGAACGAAAGCCGCAGCTCATTATAAATTAACCATCGGTGCTGGACAAACTTCAATCATTCGCTTTCGACTTACCAAAAAATCAGATGAAAATAAGAGCACTCCTTTCGGAAAAGGTTTTGATACCGTATTTGATGAAAGGCTCAGTGAAGCGGATGAATTTTATAAATTAGTAACACCCCCTTCAGTGGGTGAAGACGAGGTCAATGTGATGCGTCAGGCAATTGCCGGGATGCTCTGGAGCAAACAGTTTTTCTTTTTTGATGGGGACAACTGGCTGGATGAGCACCATTCTAACCCTCTCCATTCAGGATTTCGTACCTCACGTAACGCGGAGTGGTTCCACATGCTTAATGAGGATATTATTTCGATGCCGGACAAGTGGGAATATCCATGGTATGCTGCATGGGACCTTGCATTCCATACACTTCCTCTTTCGATAGTTGATCCTGACTTTGCCAAAAAACAAATGGAGTTGATGCTTGGTAGCTTATACATTCACCCCAACGGACAAATTCCTGCTTATGAATGGAATTTCAGCGATGTAAATCCTCCGGTACATGCCTGGGCAACACTGTTTCTCTATTACACAGATAAGGCTTTACAAGGCAAAGCAGATGTTGATTTTCTGAAGTCAATATTCAATAAACTGCTGTTAAATTTCACCTGGTGGGTAAATCGCAAAGATCGTTTTGGTAAAAATGTTTTCGAAGGTGGCTTCCTGGGACTTGATAATATAGGTGTCTTTGATCGTAGCGCCCCACTGCCAACCGGTGGAAGTCTTGAACAAGCTGATGGAACAGCGTGGATGGCTCTGTTTAGTCAAAACATGGTGGAGATGGCTTTGGAACTATCAAATCATGATCCTTCCTACGAAGACATGGTTATAAAGTTTATTGAACACTTCCACTTTATTGCTGCAGCCATGAACAAACCCGGACCGGATGGAATGTGGGATGAGGAAGATGGTTTCTACTATGATCTGCTTCGATTACCCGATGGCAGTGGACAACGTCTCAAAGTACGTTCACTAGTTGGGCTATTACCTTTATGCGCAACAACTATCATTGAAAAGGAGCAACGTGAAAAAAATCCGAAAGCGTTAGCAAGTTTACTCGAGCGACAACGCAGGATACCTGAACTTCTAAATTCAATCCATTCTACAGGACCAGGAAACTTTGGTGTGGCGGAGCGCGGCATCCTTTCACTTATAAACACAGAACGGCTTCGAAAAATTTTAACAAAAATGCTTGACGAGAACGAGTTCTTTGGTCCCTATGGCATTCGTTCAATTTCAAAATTCCATGAACAGAATCCCTATATATTAAATGTAAAAGGACAAGAATACAGGGTTGACTACCTCCCTGCAGAATCGAATACAGGAATGTTTGGCGGCAACTCTAATTGGCGCGGACCTGTCTGGATGCCTGTAAATATTTTACTTATCAGGTCTCTGCAACAGTTCTATTTGTATTACGGAGATAATTTTAAAATTGAATGTCCAACAGGTTCTGGAAATTTGATGAACCTTTTTGAGGTAAGTAAAGAACTTAGTAACCGATTAACAAAAATTTATACACGTGACAAAAATGGTCGTCGACCAGTTTATGGCGGTACTGAGAAATTCCAAACAGATGAACACTGGCGCGACTATATACTTTTTTATGAATATTATCATGGAGACATTGGTGCTGGTCTGGGTGCAAGCCACCAAACTGGCTGGAGTGGAGTTGTGGCAAAATTAATCCAGCTTTATGGACTTATTGATCCCAAGCAACTTCTTGAATCTGGAAAGCAGGTCGGTTTCATTAAGAAAAAACCAGACATTCAAAAGAGTAAAAGTTAATTCGAAAAAAAATAATTAATGACAAAATTCAGTCTGGTTGAAATAATAATACTTCAGACTTTTAATAATAAAAGAGAATTTAGATTTATTTAATTAAAAAGGTATAAAAATGAAAGCTATAATCGTTGAGCCAAAAAAACCGGGGACAGCTCGTCTGGAAGATATTCAGGAGCCGCAGCGTAATGAAGGTTCTATTTTAGTCGAAGCAATTGCGGTTGGTGTATGTGGAACCGATGTTGAAATCGCTGAGGGAAAATATGGCTGGGCACCTCCTGGTCAAAAGCATCTTGTTCTTGGCCACGAGTCGCTCGGACGCGTTATTGATCCGGGTCCAACTAGCGGACTGAAGAAAGGTGATTTGGTAGTTGGCATTGTTAGACGTCCTGATCCTGTTCCTTGTCCGAATTGCGCTGTGGGAGAATGGGATATGTGTCGTAATGGACTTTATACTGAACGAGGAATAAAGGAAATTCATGGATTTATGTCAGAGTTTTGGCGAATAGAACCTGAGTACGCAATTAAAGTAGATCCTTCACTTGGAATATTAGGTGTTCTGCTCGAACCATCTTCAGTTGTTGCTAAGGCATTGGAACAAGTTGGTTTGATTGGAAGGCGTTCATTCTGGGAACCTAAAACTGCGTTGATAACAGGAGCCGGACCTGTCGGCTTGCTCGCAGCGCTCTTTGCAAAATTATTTGGGTTAGAAGTGCACGTGCTCGATCGTGTAGAAGGTGGGCCCAAAGCAGAAATTGTACGAGAGCTTGGTGGGACCTATCATTCCGGCAGCGTGAAGGATCTTGATTTCGAACCAGACACCATTATTGAATGCACAGGGGTTGGACAGGTAATTGGAGAATCTATACAGAAAATTGGAGCTAACGGAATTGTGTGTCTTGCAGGTATCGGACATGGCGGTGCTGCCACATCAGCAACTATTGCGGATGTAGCTTCTTCAGCAGTGCTTCGGAATAATGTAATTGTCGGAAGTGTCAACGCAAATAAACGGCATTGGTACAGAGCCAGTCAGTATCTTGCCCGAGCTGATCGTTCCTGGTTAAAAAAGCTTATTACACGAGTTGAAAAGCCTGAGAATTTTATGAATGCACTGAAGAGAAATCCGAATGATATCAAAGTTGTTATTCAATTTTCAGATGTGTAAATAAACACAATTTGATCAACCACCTTTCTCTCTATATTTAGAGACATTCGCTAAATATAGCGAATGTCAACTGCACCAAATTTCACTAAACCTAGTAATAAAGCAATAATTGAACTTTTTTAGCCTGGCTGAAAAGTTGGCTCTTGATTAGAGCTTAAGCTATTAAAATTCCTTAACCAGCTCAAAAACAGAATAAAATATATGGAATCAGTATTTATTAATGCCAGGATAAGCAGTAAGAAAAAAGCTGAATTTTTTCATACGACAGAATCGCTTAAACCAATACTGAATAAACTCTGTGATACACTCGAGATCAACATCGACTCTAAAAACAATGTTGAGATACACATAGGATTTAAGGACAAAGAACAATTGGAATATTATCATTCACGAAATGAGTTCAACATCCTCAAAGGTACTGTGATGAGTTTGTGTGATGATGTAGAAATTAAAATTGGTGATGCATTGGTTAGTAAGCAATAAAAATATTTATTACCCTATTCATTCGAATTCAAAATCTGCAAATATAAATTAATTAAAAATAGGAGAGTAATCATGGATGAAAAAACTAAAACAAAAGATGTCGATATCCATTGCGCGTGTGCAATGGGTGATCTCTCAGAATTTGCTCCGGTAAAACCTGACAAGAAAACAAAGAAAAAAATCACAAAGAAAATTCTGAAAAAGGACGATTTAAAAAAAGAAGATTCAAATCATAAATAATAATCATTAAACAAAAGAAGGAGTTCGATTATGGTAAGCAAAATTAAAAGAACCGCTCCAAACATGGACGTAATTATTGCAGAAGCAAAAAAAGCTGGCAAACTAAATACAGTGCCTCTGGACTGGAACGAAGTTTATTATACCAATTGTCCGCTGGTTTCAGCCAGTAATGTTGACCAGGAACTGGGCTGGACAAAGGAGGAGTACAAGAAAATAGGGGTGAACTATCAGTACATGCGTGCCCGTAAAGAAAACAACTGGTATCCACATTATGTCCATAATATGGATAATCTAATCCGTTTTGGAGGCTTGTTCCCTCCCGTTCATGTTCATGCCGATATCCGCAGGACCCGGCTTCTTGGTGTTACACATGCACCACATGAAGGTGGTTGTATGATGGTGCGTTCAAGGGACGATATTTACCGGATGAGTGAACTGAAAGGTAAAAAGATTGGACTTTCGAGGAGTCAGAATAAAATTAAAACCGACTGGTGGGGCATACAGGAAGAACAGGGTATCGAATTGATGTTACGCATGAATGGTATGACTCGCGATGATGTGGAGATAGTGGAATTCCCTTATCCCGACGACTGGTACGACAAACCTGAAATGATGGGGCCGGAAATGGAAAACCCATCGGAATTATGGTTAAAACGCGATCATAAAAACGACCTAGCTTTCCGTCCACTGGAGACAGCATTGTTGACTGGCATCGTTGATGCGATTTATACTCAAAGCAAACCTTTCCAACATCTTCAGGAAGCAACGGGCAAGATGAAGGCGATCGAAGATTTGTCAAGATATCCGGATTGGACACTACAGGTAGCCAATATACCTGCCACTATTACATGCACCGTGGAGATGGCAGAGAAGCATCCCGAACTTGTTGTAACCTTTTTAAAAGGTATGATAAAGACTGGTCGCTGGGCAAATGAGCATAAGCATGCAGCAGCAGCCATCCTTGACAAGCAGACGTTTTATTTGAATGTTGAGGATACTTATGAAGGTATCAAGCACATGGATATAGTTCCAAACCTTTCGCCACAGAACCTTGCATCGGTTGAAATAGGTAAGGACTTTATGCTTAGCCACGGATACATCAAGAACGACTTTGATGTTCAGAAATGGGCAGCACCGGAATTTCTCGAGAAGGCAGCAAGGGAATTGCTGGAACTCGAATGGAAGAAGAGAACCATGGCAAAACTTCCGCAGGCAGCAGATCCGCTGGCAGCTGGTGGAAGAATAGGTTAGTTGAAATTATTTAGGATTGAGAATGAGCGTAATAAATATCATTGCAATTAACTAAATAAATTAAATGTAATTATGACCAAAGATATTAAGCAAAGTAATTTTTCCACTCTAAAGGTTGAAAGACGTAGCAACGGATTAGTTATTGTAACTCTAAATCGTCCCGAAGAAGGAAATGCCATAAACACAGAGATGGGCATCGAACTACTTGATCTCTGGACGGATTTTGTGCGCAACAATGAGGGGCTCCGTTGCGTGGTTCTGACAGGTGCTGGTAAAGAAGCATTTTGTGCTGGCGGCGATATGAAGCAGCGAAAAGGAATGTCGGAATATGACTGGCGCCATCAACACGAGATATTTGAGCAGGCATTGTGGACTATGATGGAATGTCCTGTTCCGATCCTTGCTGCAGTAAACGGCAAAGCCTTTGGCGGAGGATTGGAAATAATTCTTGCTGCTGATTTTGCCTATGGAGTGGATAGCGCTAAGTTATGGTTCCCCGAGGTGATGATAGGTATACTACCTGGAGTTGGTGGAACCACAACTTTACCGCGTATCGTTGGTGAGCGACGCGCTAATGAAATTATATTAGCAGGCAGAGCATTTAGTGCTGCTGAAGCCCTGGAATGGGGTATTTTCAATCGTGTTTTCAGTGCAAAGGAATTAATGCCGCATGTTATTGCTACTGCAGAATTAATAGTAGCTAATGCCCCGTTGGCTGTGCGGCAGGCTAAGAAAGCAATCCATGAAGGGCTGCAAATGGATGTACGCGCAGCACTTCGTTATGAAGTTGAATGCTACAACCGTCTTACAGGTACTGAAGACAGAGTAGAAGGTACTCTGGCATGGAACGAAAAGAGAAAGCCCGTATTTAAAGGACGTTGAATCTGTTGTAGTTTTTAACTAAAGAAGAAACATTTATCAAAGATTTAAGCATTATACAATTTGGAGTTTTTTATGAATAGCACTTACAAACTTGATTCAATGATAAAAGTAGATGAAAGCTTATGCATTAGTTGCGGCAGTTGTATAAGAGCCTGCCCCGGAGGATTAATCACTAAAAAGGATTTTCCTGTTCCCATCGAAAACGGGTGGGACCAGTGTATTGACTGCGGACACTGTGTGGCTATCTGTCCAACAGGAGCTATGCATCAGAGATCAATGAGTCCTGAAGATTGTGAGGAGATAGATGTACATCTTATTCCAAAATGGGATAGAGTAAAACAGTATCTGGTATCGAGACGTTCAATTCGAGGATATATTAATAAGCCCATTGAAAAAGAAAAAATTCTGCAGTTGTTGGATATTGCACGTTACGCGCCAAACGGAGCAAACCGTCAAGTAATACGCTGGCTGGTAATTAATGATTTAGCTAAGGTTCACCGAGTTGCCGAAATGACGATAGATTGGATGAAAGCTGTTAAGGAAAAAAATCCTGCTTTATATAAAGAAGCAAATCTTGAAGTGTTTGTGAATTCGTGGGATGGTGGTAAAGATCGTATTTCACGAGGTGCATCTTGTATTATTATGGCTTTTGCACCGAAGGATGAACGCACAGCACCGCCTGCGGCAATGATTGCAATTCATCAAATTCAACTTGCGGCTCCTGCACTCGGTTTGGGTACAACTTTTACTGGAAGTATCAACGCAGCCAGCCAAGCCTATCCGCCTTTGATTGAAACTCTTGGTTTACTTGAAGGATATATAGCTCACGGAACATTTGTCATTGGCTATCCGGCTGAAAGATATCTCCGCATCCCAACGCGAAAACCTGTTGATGTGAAATGGCATTGAGTTATTTGAGAAATAAAATATAATAGTCCTGAAGTTCAGAGTATCAGTTTTAGAAATATTTAATCGAACTAGAAATAAAACGGAAAATAAAACAGTTAATAAAACAGGGAATAAAACAATGAAAGTAATTATTGTAGGTGGAGTAGCTGGTGGTGCTTCTTGCGCAGCACGTCTTCGAAGGTTAAATGAAAAAGCTGAAATACTCCTGGTGGAAAGAGGACCTTTTGTTTCATATGCAAATTGTGGACTTCCATATCACGTTGGAGGCTCGATTGAAAACGAAGCGAGTCTGCTTGTTGCAACGGAACAGATGTTCCGAGCAATATTTGCAATTGACTGCAGAACCAATTGTGAAGTAATAGGAATTTCAGCAGACAAAAAAACGGTTGATCTTAAAAACCATATTACAGGTAAGGTAACAACCGAGAAATATGATAAGCTTGTACTTTCACCAGGCGCGGCTCCAATTCGTCCTCCACTCCCAGGTATCAATCTTCCGGGAATTTTCTCTGTAAGAACTGTACCCGATGCAAAGCATATACGCGAATGGCTTGATCGTGATACAATTAATACCGGAATGAATGAATACAGCGGTGTAAACTCAATAGCAAAACCAAAAAACGCAGTTGTTGTTGGAGGCGGATTTATTGGACTTGAGATGGTTGAAAATTTAATCGAACGTGGACTAAGTGTAACACTTATTGAGAAGTTAAATCAGGTTATGCCTCCGCTAGATCCTGAAATGGCACTTGTAGTAAAACGGTATATGGAAAAGCATGGGGTTAAAGTAGAACTCAGTGATGGTGTTGCCGGATTCCGTAATTCAGCTGATGGAATGATTGAAGTACTTACGGAATCAGGAAAAGTATACCCTGCAGAAATTGTTATCCTAGCGATTGGTGTTAAACCAGAAACGGAATTAGCTAAGATGGCTGGACTTGAATTAGGGAAAAGAGGAGGATTCAAAGTTGATGATCAGATGCGGACTTCAAACCCAGATATCTTTGTCGTTGGTGATGCCGTTGAGGTAAAAGACTTTATTACAGGTCAGTGGACTTTAATTCCACTTGCAGGACCTGCGAACAGACAGGGAAGAATTGTTGCAGATGTTCTTTGTGGACGCGATTCACGATATCGTGGTACACAGGGGACATCAATCTGCAAAATATTTGATGCGGCCATTTCACAAACAGGTGTAAGTGAAAAAACACTTAAAAGACTTGGCGATACAGACTATGAAAAGATTTACAC
>BS_KBA_SWE02_21mDRAFT_10001014_pt1 | contig 10620 bp, 5 predicted proteins | sample BalSeasSWE02_21m_FD_9196 | JGI IMG/M metagenome (IMG submission 9196)
TTTTGGGTTAATTTTTGTCCACAAATCATAGAGTAATATTTAACTAAACCATTAATAGTTGGTTTGGATATGGTTTTTCTGCCCATTTTAACTACACCGTACGTAATCTTCAATACTACTCCTGCAAATTCATATAAATCGTTTTCATAAACGATTGAAATTCCACGCAGTTTATTTAACTCCAAGGTTTCTAAAGTCATTATAATCCTTTCTAAAATTTGGCTTGATAATCACTCGAAGCAATGTTCCCAAGACAAAATATCAGAATTTGTAGCTATCAGATATCCAATATCACAAAGAATTCATACCAGCGAAACGTTGTGATAAGGGCTTACGTTAGCCAGGGTCGTAAACTCAGATCAGATGTTCTCGCAACCACAAGATATGGGGGTCGGCAAACTTTCCGCTCAGCCGTTCGCCAGAGAATCTTCCTTGCATCAGCCTTCACCCCGATGCTGCTCGAAAACGTGCGAGGCTGACAGAACAATCATTCACTTTAGCCAAACATATTAATCATATAACCGGTTGAAAAAATCATATTTAGAATGGCGTGCGTTTGAGAAATTCGGACGAACAGATTCCATTCATGACTACTCAATTGTTGAAGATTGGCTCATATCACGCATTTTCCGCTGTGAAAAAGTGTCTTTTTTGTCAAGCAACTTAGAAACTTAAATGCGCTCCGCTTTATTTTTCGATCTCTTTCTGTTTCTTCTCCGTAACACAGTAGATGCCCTCTCCGGCCATGGCTGGACCGAAGCACTGATTGTCGGAGAGACATCCCGCCTTTCTAAGGTCACCCGATTTCCACCTTTTGATAAGATCCGGCTCCCGGATAAATGGCCGGCTCATGGAGACATAGTCGGCATACCCCTCATCAACAAGCTGCTCAGCTAATTGAAAAGAACGGTTCCCCCCAACAAGGATTAAGGGCACGTTGATTTTCTCTTTGAAGAGTTTTGCGGCTTCTCTGAAGTAGGCTTCTTTTTCTTCCGATTTTATCCCTTCTCTTGAGGGGTTGAGTTTGCCCGAGACAAAAGTCCCGCCACTCAACTCGATTGCATCTATTCCTCCTTCACCCAGCATTGTACCGATTTTAAGAGAGTCATCTAAAGTGAGCCCACCTTCTAAAAAATCCTGGCAGTTCATCTTTATCAAAACAGGAAAATCAGGTCCGACAGTGGTCCGCACTGCATGAAGCACTTCCAGCAGGAACCTGGCTCGATTTTCCACTGACCCGCCATATGCATCGCTGCGTTTGTTGAAAACAGGGGATAACGATTGGCTCAAAAGATAGCCGTGGGCCGCATGAATCTGCACACCGTCCGCTCTGGCCTCTTTGGCGCGTCGTGCGGCCTGACTGAATGATTCCACGATACCCTGAATATCTTCTGCAGTCATCTCCCTGCGCGGGGATTTGGCAAATCCCTCTGCCTGTGACAGGGCCATGGGCGTATGACCGCTCAATTTGCCGTTGGCAAAAAGACCCGCATGGGCCAATTGAACTATAGTCCGGCTGCCGTGCTTTTGTACCTCGTGAGTCATCTCCCTCAAGCCATTGATGACTTCATCTTTATGAATTCCCAGCTGCCAGGGCCCGGCCTGTCCATCCTGCCGAACATACGCATGGCTCGTAATGATCATACCCACACCACCTTTCGCGAGCCGGGTCACAAGCTCAATAAGCTTAGGCGTACATGATCCATCCTCGGCAGCCATCCCTTCCCATGTGGCCGAGCGAACAAACCTGTTGGTCAACTGCATTTTGTTGATTGCGGTATTTTCAAACATTACGGACATTTCAGCCTCCTTTTCATTGTCTATAAGCAGGTAAAAATTGATTCGGCGGTGATCAGATCATCAACTTTGCTAAATTTCCAATTCTTTCGTCAAAAAGAGGTCTTGAGGGGGCAGCTCAAAAAAGATAGTTAAGCTGTGTCCACATCCATTGCAAAATCTGGCATCTTCAGAATTCTCGTGCTGGCATTTCAGACACTTTATTTATGTATCTTTCATTTTCAGGACGTAATATCAGGCAGATGTACCATGCAGTCTTCCATCGTGCAGGCCAGAGGTTAAAAGTTGAGATGTCCCTCTTGTCTCGTGAGTTGTCGTAGGCCGACCCTCCGAGGCATGCCCTTTTACATGGTGCTTAATTTACAACGGTGGCTATTTTTGATCTGACCGGTATATTTCCGGAATTAAGGCCGGGGTTCTGACCGTGCAGATCGAATTTCAGGCTGACTCCCGGTCTGAATATCAGGCAATGCGTGGAGCCGCCGAAGTGAAACATTCCGAGCTGGTCACCTTTGCTCACATGCTGCCCTTCATATACTGTAATTTCGTTGGATGAAACTTCTGCCATGCCGACAAACATCACGCACATCAAACCGATATCCGGGTTGTCCGCTTCAATAAAAATCAGGGCTCTGGCGGCCACCTGTGTAATGTAGCCCTGAGAGTCGTTGGGTCCCGCTGGGTCAAAACCTTCCGACAATGCTTCCGCATAATACGAGCCTTCAACAATACGGGTCTTCACAATTTTGCCGCTGACCGGACTATGCCAGCGATGATAACTCAGTGCGCTTAAAAAAGCCTGATAAATCGTGCCGCCGACAAACTGTTCGGCCAAAGGATCCATAGCCATCATATGCTGCAGTGAATAAGGCTGCGATTTGATCCAGAACTGATCTATCAGTCTAACGTTTTTCGCTATTCTGTAAGGAGCGGACTCACACGCATTAGCGATAACCGCATTGTCATTCGGGCTCGCCACGGGACGACGGTTTTCCCGGAACACTCTGGTGAAAAAATCATCCCATGACGTGAATCCGTAATAAGGCAGATCNGGATTGCATTGGAAATCCTGCGCAAAACCTGGCATCGCTTCCTGCGCATCCCGACCGAACCAGCCCGACACAGGATCATCGCTCAGCACATAACGGGAATTCGCGGATTTCAGAAAAACGCCCCATTCGTTCAGAATTTTTTTCAACCGAAGGTTCACCTTGTTGTTCAGAAAAGCGGCGCTTCCCGCATGTGTTCCCATCGGCCAATCGAGGATGGCATTGATAGGAAATCCGACCAGTCCGGTTTTATTGAATTCCGGGGCTTTGGTCATGATTCGGTTCATCAACTGAAGCATCCGGCGGAAATTTCTTATCTGCGGTTTGCCCGTTGGGTCCTGGTTAAAGGGCGCCTTGTTCGGAACTTGCTCGAACATCTGGCTGAATAGCATGTATACTTCGGGATCGCCTTCGATTAAGACCTTAAGTTCCTGAATCACAGGCAGTAAAGATCCGTCCGATTTTTCCGTTTCCGCAATCAGACCGGCCATCCATTTATTCAGGAACTGCTGGTCCGATGGCAGCCATTGTCCCACGCGATACGGCGCTTTTACAACAGTTTGAGCGGTCAACTGCTGTTGTGTAAAAAAGCTAAGAGACGTCAATGCAAAGGTAATAATGGCAATAACGAGGGCTTTCATTTTCATAGTGTAATCTCCTTATCTCTCATCCTTAGCACTTTCGGGCCTGGATCAGTTCGGCCACAATACTCACCGCAATCTCTTCCGGGGTTTCGGCGCCTATGTCCAGCCCGACCGGAGAGCAAACCCTGTTCAAATCTTCTTCCGTAAATCCCTGTTCCTGCAGCCTTTTATAGATGGTCTCCCGTTTACTCCTGCTGCCGATCATGCCGATATAGGTCGCACTGGTTTTCAAGGCCTGTCCCAGTATGAGTTCATCCTGCAGGTGGCCCCTTGTCACAATCAGGAGAAAACTGTCGCCATTGACCGAAAGCCGGTCCATTACTCCCTCGAAAGGAAGCGTGGACGTTCGTATCGCCGCTGGAAAATGAACCCCACTGGCAAACCCTTCACGATCATCAATTACAGCCACCTGAAACCCCACGGTGTCCGCTAAAGGCGCCACCTTTCTTGACACGTGCCCGGCGCCGAAAATGGTAAGGGTCGTTCCGGGAATTACCGGTTCAGCGAAAAGGGTCACCGGTTTTCCTTCATCGTCCTGCAGGGAAAAAAGGGCAGGCTTTTTCGATCGAATGATTTCTTCGGGATCAGGGATCAAGGCATCTGTAAAGTGTCTGCCGTTGGGGAGCAATCCGATTTCTTCTCCGCCTTTCCTGATGAACATTTTTGGAATCTCCCCCTCATTCCACCATCGTTCATCCACCAGGGTGAGAAGGAGTCCCGTTTCGCCGTCCCTCAGGGCCCCTAAAATTTCCCGTGTCAGCCCAGGTTGTCCTGGTTGCCGGGGAGTAACCGGCTCCAGGAAAAGTTCCACGACCCCGCCGCAGATCATCCCGGGTTCAGACGCATTGGATAGATCGAGAGAAAATCGCTGCACCACCGGCAGACCCGTGTCGAGAACATTTCCCGCTTCTCTCATGGCGTTGGCTTCAAGAAGGCCCCCGCCTATAGTCCCGGCCAGCAGGCAACCATCCTTGATGAGACATTTGGTTCCGACTCCTCTGGGCGACGAGCCACTCTGTTTGACAATGGTCGCAACCACCGCAGAGTCGCCCCGTTCAAGCAATTCATTGAGTACAGTATAAATTTCTTTCATGAATAGTCCCTTAGAGGATCTTCAATTTACGTCCCCATCTTTTTCAAAAACCGTATATTCCCTTTTCTGCAGAGAGCCGATGATGACCCGTTCGATACCGGCATGGTGGTCCGACAGCAGGGCTTCGGCCAGTTTCACGGCCTCCCTTTTATTTCTAAGCAGATCGATCTTGTTTAGAAACACGATTTTTCTGGCGAAGAGAGGTACGTCCCGAAAAAGGCCTTGAGGGTTGCAGAAAATGGCGGCCATTTGCTCTACGGAAAGATTTTCTCCTCGTTTTGCTCCTGTGACGGCCCCGAAAATTTCATGTCTGAAGACCATTTCCGGACCGAATGGTCGGCCAAGGGCTTCCAGTCCAGCCATGGCGATCAGGATTGTGGAAGCAGATGGGATGACCGGTTCATGATTAGCATGCGCTTTCAAAGGAAGTCCCGCGGCGCCGTCCGCCTCTGCAACAAGAAAATCAACCGGCATGGTTTTAAACAAAGCATCCGCCACCTCGGGAGCAATTCCTTCAACCTTGCCGATAGCAAGAATCTGTCGCGCCACAAAAATATGCCCTTCCCGAAGCACCAAACGCTCCACTTCCCGTGGGAAATCACGAGAAGTTATTTCGCTGACCAAACAGGGCGCACGCAGGGCTTCTTCGTATCGCACCTTGGTGGTGGTGGTAGAAATGACCTTGAAGCCCTCTTCCATAAGCTCCCGGGCAAGAGAAAAAACCAGGCTGCTCTTCCCGCCCCCCCCAACAATGGAGATGAGGTCCTTATGGCCAAGACGCAACGCCTGCCGCAGTTTTTTTTGAGGGCTATTTTTCATGATAACAGGGTATTATTTTTTGGGGGTTGGTTCTACCTTCGCCCACTCGATCCAATTAGTAGAGAGTACTTTCGAACGGTCATAATCTTAATCGTAATCATAATCATACTCTTTTACAGCCTATCTCAGGGTTGCTCGATTATGATTACGATTAAGATTATGAGTAAGAAAAAATCTAATAGACCGCGTTAGAACCAGTCCCTACTTTTTCCGGAGGACCCTGCTGTCTCCTACCCTTACTGTTATTTGGGAAGCATCAAAATACTCGATGAGAGGGATGGTGTATTTCCTTGACGTCCCGGTCATTTCCTTGAACTGAGGGGTCGTGATTTCCCCTTCTTTCCTTAGAAATCCAATGAGTTGCTGTTCAAGCTTTTCCACAGCGGTTCGGTGAAAATAAAGATCTTCCTTTACTTTCAGCAAGACCCCGTCTTTGACCATGACCCCTAAAACCTCGGAGGCCGTATCTTTCGGGAATTTCGCTTTCAGGTCTTTAAAATAGGGTGGCTCAAGCCCACCTTTCCGGTAAATGTCTTCCATTTCCTGCCTTGTCTTTTTCTGGTCCAGGGCAAGGGTCACTTTGTGGCTTTCCAGTCTGACTTCTTCCATTTCCAGTACAAGGACTTCCTCACGGGCAAGTTGGTTGATGATATGATTGAAGAGCTTGGGTTCCTTTGCTCCCATTGATCTGGATCTCAGCTCTTCCTTGAGAAGACCTGATTTCAATGGAAAGTTCTTGTGGTATTGGGAGAGGATATCCAACAGTTCCGTGCGTGCCTTTTCAAAAAAATCCTGATGGATCAGCGTCGATCTTTCTTTATCAAATTGGATCACCACTTTCTGGGCCTTGAGCGCCTTCAGGGGTTCGGAAAGCTTTTTCTTGCTCAGATTGACCAGGAAAGAAAGTTCGGTTTCTTCCACACCCCTGAAACGACCCAGAGCCACAAAACGTTCGATCACATCTTTCTGTTCCCCTTCATGAAGGATTTTAAGCTCTGAAAGGACCGTATCGGAAAATCTTTTTTTCTTGAGGGGAAGCGGGTTGAGGATTTCCCCTCCGCCTATGGTCCGTACCGGCGAATAGCTCCTGAGTACATAGCGATCTCCCTTGAGGACCGCGGTGGGGGCGTCCAGCCTGATCTGGGCAAAACAGGATTCGCCCGGTTTTAGTTCATCCCTGTCCAACAGGACTACCGTAGAGATAATTTCGGAGGTCCCGGTGTGAAACCGTGCCTTGGCCCTGTTTTTTACCTTTCGCGGGGAACTGGCAAGCAGATCCAGTTTCACATCCACCATATAGGTCGTTCTCAAAGATCCTTTCGTGGCCAGNATATCTCCCCTTTGCAGCATCATTTTCTCGATACCCTGNACNTTGATGGCGGTTCGAAGNCCCGAGCTGACTNCCGTCACTTCTTTATTGTGAACATGCATTCCCCGAATTCTGGAGGAAATTCCCTCGGGATAGATCGAGACTTCGTCTCCCGTGCTGATCTGTCCGGACACACTGGTGCCGGTTATGACGGTTCCAAAACCCCGCATGGTGAAGATCCGGTCAATGGGAAGTCGAAAAAGATGCCCGGTATCTTTTTCCGGGATCTCTTCCGCAAGTTTGTCAATTATCCGGATCATTTCCTCAATGCCTTCGCCGGTGATCGATGAAACTTCGACCGTGGGCATATCCGCCAGGAAGGTTTCGGAAAGGTACTCGGCCACATCTTCCCGCACCAGTTCCAACCATTCGGGATCAACCATATCGATTTTTGTAAGAACCACCAGCCCGTGTTTCACATTGAGCAACTGGCAGATTTCGAGATGTTCCCTTGTCTGGGGCATGACCCCCTCATCCGCGGCAATCACCATAGCCACAATATCTACCCCGGTGGCCCCCGCGACCATGTTCTTAACGAATTTTTCGTGGCCCGGAACATCCACGATCCCCAGGAGCTTGCCGTTGGGCAGTTCCAGGTGAGCGAATCCCAGTTCGATGGTGATGCCACGTTCCTTTTCTTCCTTCAGCCGGTCCGTGTCAATCCCGGTGAGTGCCCTTATGAGAGATGTCTTGCCGTGATCGATATGTCCGGCCGTCCCCAGAATAATCTGTTTCATCGCAAAGCCTTTCTGTTTTATCAAACGTTGAAAGTCATCCAGGATAAGCTGAAAATAGTAACCGTTCTTTCAGGAAGTAGAATAGAAGGAATGGGGGTCAGTGTCAAGACTGGAAGAAAAGATTGATTGGATGGAATTTTTTGAAATAAAGAATGAAAAAAAAGAATTGACAGAACTCACAAAAATAGAGTAACTAACCACTTCGCAATTTTTCAGAAACTGAATATTCCCCGGTAGCTCAGTTGGTAGAGCAGGTGGCTGTTAACCACCCTGTCGGCGGTTCGAGTCCGTCCCGGGGAGCCAATAAAAATAGGAAAAGCCCAGCATTTTGACGCCTGGGCTTTTTTTTTGGGGATAGCCCATGAGCTTCTGCGTATATATCATTCAAAACGAAACATCAGGGAAATATTACTGCGAGTACAGTTCGGAACAGCTGTTAGAAATCATGCACTGAATATATGGATACAATGGCCAATCAGGACAGTATAGAGAAAAAATTGGAGAGGGTTGAATTTCACCGCCATGCGGTGGCCCTGATGCCGGACGCTTCGGACCCCCGGCCGGGAATTGCTTTTCTGGTGGAAGGGCAGAAGAGTGGAGTCCTCCAGCGTTTCTGCTCCTGTGATATTTCAAAAAAGCGGTCCTGCGACCATGCCCTTGCATTGAGCCGGATATATAAGCAATGGAAGAAGAGGCTCAAAGAAAAAAACTTTGATGATGATTTCAGGTCAAGCATCTGGGATGAATTTGCGCAGATCCTGGGAGAAAACTGCAGGGAAACGTTAGACTCCGTGCGTATCGATTTTATCAAGACAGGGAATGAACACAGCCTGAAGGTTTTCGGATCCGACGGGGAGGAAATTTTTTCGTACCTGTCCGATGGCGTGGATCGGGAACGGTTTCTGGAACGTTGCGAAAAAGAGTTCGGGCCTGCCGCTGTCCCCAATCGTGCCACGGTGCTTGCCGGATTGGCGCTCATGACCCTGACGGAAAATGAGCGGGCCATGAACAGCAGAGGGTTTGAGACCAGGCGGCAGATGCTTGAAAAGAGCTTCTGGCACAGGGCCCTGTATCATTGCTATCGCGAACAGGGCGACTCAGATATCACGTTTCATCCCGCCGTGGAGGAGGCCTCCGGTGCTTTTACGGTGACCTGCAGGGAACCGGGCGGGAAGCCCCTCTGCCGAATGGTCATCCCCCGGGGCAAGGTTCGAAGGCTTCTTCATCTCTTTCAAAAACGCCTTCCCAATCAGCATGGTCTGGCCATTCATCCCATACCGCTTAAATCCATTTTCAAGGTTACCGCCGACACAGATCTTGACCTGGATATCCGACCGATAATCCAGATCATGCAGGAAAACGGCGAGGAGACCTTCCTGGAGAGAAAGGATCTTACCCGTTATATCTATGGCGACCTGGTCTATATCCCGGAGATGGCCATCCTGGCGGAGCTGGAGCGCCCGGGAAATCTGGAAAGAAAATTCAAGGCCCCGAAAAGAATGGTGCTCAAAAAGTCCCAGGTGCCCAAATTCTTAGAACAGTACGGAGAAGAGATTTTTGATGCCTCCAACCTCCTTACCGGAAAAAGGGAATCCCTTAAAATCGTTAAAGCCTTTGATCGCATCGAAATCACCCCCCGTGCGCTGGACAAGGATTGGTGCTGGCTTTCCGTCCTGTACGGATTCGGAAATATGGAGATCTCCCTTTCCGAAATTCTCAACGCCAGAAAGGCGGGCCAGCGCTACATCGGCACTGAAAGGGGATGGATTGACTGCAGATCCGCGGATCTTGAAGGCATCGATTCTTTCCTGGAAAACGTGGAGAACGAAGATCCGGCAGCCGAGGGGGGGACCATCAGACTTCTGCGAAGGAATCTTTTCCGTTTAAACACAGGCCTGATGAATGCCGTGAACCTGAAAGGGGATACGCAACCGGTCCGGCAGCTCAAAAAAATGCTGGACTTGAAACCGGTTGCCCCCTTGCCCCATTTAGAAGGGATGCATTCTTCCCTTCGGCCTTATCAGACAGCCGGTGTAGAATGGATTCGTTTTCTTTTTGAAAACCGTTTTGGAGGGCTCCTGTGCGACGACATGGGACTCGGCAAGACCCATGAGGTCATGGCCTTCATGGTGGCGCTCCGGGAGCACGAAGGAATAGAGGGGCCGTTCCTGGTGGTCTGCCCTACCACGGTCCTGAGCCATTGGGATCGCAAAATCAGGGACCATGCACCGGGATTGAACCCGGTCCTGTATCACAACCCGGACAGGGATCTTGAAAAAGCAGGAAAAAACGGCGCCGTCCTGTTGACCTCTTACGGCATTTTGAGAAGGGACATTGAAAAGCTAAAGGAGATTCCCTTTTCCCTCGCGGTTTTTGATGAAATTCAAAACATCAAGAACCCGCAGACCCAAGGGTACAGTGCAGCAGAATCGCTTCAGGTTCAGATGAAGCTGGGCGTTACAGGCACCCCCATCGAGAACAGTCTGATGGAGTTGAAAGCGCTTCTGGACCTGACCCTTCCCGGTTATCTGGGGACAGACCGGGATTTTGAAACTCGTTTTGCGAAGGAGACGGACACATCCGACCTGCCTGCCCAAAAGCTGGAGCACCTGAGCAGGCTCATTGCTCCTTTTGTCCTGCGCCGCCGTAAAGATACGGTCCTTGACGATCTTCCCGAAAAAATTGAAGACATTCGAACCTGCAGGCTCAGCGAGGATCAGGTGAAACTGTACCGGGATGCCATCAGCAACAGGGGAAAGGGGTTGGTTCAAACCCTTAGAAAGAACGATGAGGCAGTGCCGTATATGCACATTTTTGCCCTTCTCAGCCTGCTCAAACAGATCTGCAACCATCCGGCTGTGGTGGAAGGGGCCGTGGAGGATTACGACCGTTACGAATCGGGGAAATGGGATCTCTTCAAGGAACTGCTGGATGAGTGTCTTGACAGCGGACAGAAAGTGGTTGTGTACAGCCAGTACGTGAAAATGATCCGGATCATGGAACATTACCTGGGGAGCCGGGGGGTGGAGTATGCCGTCCTGACCGGAAAGAGTCGAAATCGGGGGGAAATCATCGAACGATTCAACAATGATCCCGCCTGCCGGGTGTATGT
>BS_KBA_SWE02_21mDRAFT_10001015_pt1 | contig 10620 bp, 17 predicted proteins | sample BalSeasSWE02_21m_FD_9196 | JGI IMG/M metagenome (IMG submission 9196)
GCTACGCTGTCACAAGTAAACAACGGTATTAATAATTCAGAATTTGTAACTCCTTATACATTAGCTAATTCAAACTTTGCTGATAAAAAATTCGCTGTTAATTTAGCCGATGCCGAGGCAAGTGTTGTTAGAACGTTTGCCGGTGGCGAAACTACATACGCAGTAACTCATGGCTTTACTGATTTAGACGTACAAACAGAGGTTTATTCACAGTCAACAGGGGCGCGAGTTATCACCGATGTTATAGCCGTTTCAACAACGGTTGTAAATGTAGTTTTTAACGGAAATAGTACCGATAATACTTATAGAGTTGTAATAGTTGCGTAATGGACGTATTAAGACCTTTAAAACTTAGCGAAGTAACAACGCCTCCGGCCACACCAGGCACGGGGGAGGTTGTTCTTTATGCTGAAAACAAGGTTTTTTACTCTAAAAATAGTGATGGGCTAGTAACTTCTTTAGGATCTGGAGGGTCAACTCCTTTATTTCCGCCCGCATTTTTATACCAAACTATTAAAGTAGTTCAAACGCTTGCAGATTTTCCAACGCCAATAGGCAATGAAATCTTTTTAGTAGATAATACTATTTATTTTATTGATAACGGCGATTTAGATATAAGCGGTTACACTATTGTTTTCGCACAACGAAGCCAATTAAACGGCTTTGGACAAAATGTAAGTAAAATAAGTTCTACCACAGCAGGAACATTAGGAAATCCCTATGTGTTTTTTAAGTCAGGAACAAACCTTTTTATGAATGACTTGGAGATTGAATGTAAAGGAAATTATCAATTGATTTGGGAACACATAGGAAATGGAACAGTACCCGAAGGAGAAAGTTTTGACTTAAATAGAATCAATATTTTAAATGAACAAACAGCAGGACACGGATGTCAATTGGGTTATGTTAAAGATATTAGACAAGGCTTTATAGGTACTTTTTCTTGCTTTAATTTTGAGCAAGGCTTTATAACTGCTGGAGCCTGGACGGGAGGTTTTAGGGTTGACAATACAATTTTTATATTTTGCAGTGGTGTATTCTTTGGCTCTGACCCTTTAGACCCCGTTACGTTTGCTCGTAGGATGTCAAGTAATGCTAATTTAAGTGTTCCTAGTGGTTCTATTGGTTACGACTTTCCACAGTCCTCTTTTCCAATGGATGGGCAGTACCAACTACAAGAAGGAAATGCAAGCGGTGCTGGTACTTATGTAACTCTTTGGAGTGGCATTCACCCTAGTAGATACCCAGAGGCAAATTTTAAAAATAACACAGGTATTCAAAATACCTTTGCAGGGGTGGAGTGGATAAGTACTAGCGATAATGTAGTAGTTACTGCCGTTGCTAACACTTGGTATAAAGTGCCTATTGCAAGTGCAACGGTTAAAGATGCTACATGGGTAAGTTATGCCAATGGGGTTATTACTTATGATTCTAGCAATAGCTTAGATGCTTCTATTATTACAAGAATTTCAGCAACAGGAAAAGCTAACGATATTGTACAAATTAAGATAGTTAAAACAGATTCTTTGTTAGTTGAAACTGACTTAATAATTTCAACTATTACCATACAAGGAAGTACTGCGCAAGGTAGGGCAGAGAATGTAACTATTCCAACTACTGCACAAATGAACTTAGACGATGAGTTAAGCGTATGGGTAAGGAATACAAGCGGAACAAGTAATGTAACAGTTTTACAAGGAGCAAACTTTATTTTAGGCCAAAAGTAATGATAGTAATAGCACTAACAACGAACGTAAGTACAGATGCAGAATTAACTGCGTTAACAGGCATGGCGAATCAAAGCTTTGCGTATCATTCAGCATATGGTTGCGCTTATATGTTTAGAAGCAACATTGCAACAGGTGATTTGCAAGCTGATAATGCAAGTGGTTGGTGGATAAAAGACAGTATTATTAAGTGCTTAAATCTATCTGAATACAAGCACGAAAAAACAGTTGAAATAGATACAAGGACAAATGAATTAATAGCTTTAGGCTACGTTTATCAAGGAATTACATTTCCGTTAAGCCAAAACGGACAAATCAACTTACTTGGAATGATAACTACTAAGGATTTTTTGCCCTATCCTATTTCACTAAATAATATTGACGATACAGCAGTTTACAGCATTACAGATGCGACTGATTTAAGTAATCTTTACATGACTGCACTAGGCGCTAAAAAAGCTATTTTAGATTCTGGAACGGCTTTAAAAACACAAATAAACGCGGCAGTAGACGAGGCGGCAGTAGCTGCAATAATTGATAACAGATGATAAACTTACTACTATTTTTAGTCGCTTATATTTTAGCGTTTGTCTTGTTTCCTTTAGGGTTTATCTATGCTTTGTTAACTTTTAGGGTAAGTAAATCAAAGTACTTATTTAACTTAGCTTTTGCAATTGATAAGCTAGGTAATGCGGGGCTAGGTGTTGTAATGAATGACGTATTGAAGAAAAAGGGCGGTTTAAGTTTCGGAAATTACGATCAAACTATTTCGTACTGTTTAGGTAGGAACAAGCAATTAAATACCTTAACTATGATAGGGCGTGGAATTGCCAACACTTTGGATTTTGTAGACAAAGACCATTGCATTAAAGCAGTACAATCCTACAACAAAAGGAACGGCATTTTTGTACCTTTGGAGGATAACGAATTGGACCAAGAAGAAAATAGATAAATATGACATTAATATCTGGAATAATACCGACACAAAATTTTGAATTAGTACGGGATAGAATTGGGCAAATTTTATCTGCTGAGTTTGCTAACCAATATACATTAACTGCAAACGAAGATATTAATGTTACTGTTTACAATGATAGAATAGTCGCCTTTGATAAAACTGATACACCTTGTATTAATGTAGTTTTTGATTCTGGGAATTATAATGCTAAATTTGAAAACAAGGCAGACGGTTCATATATATACAATATTGATGTTTTTTGTACTGCTGCAACAACGGCCACAGATTCTGCATCCAGGAAAGCAAATATACAACTTCAAAAGATTTTAGGAATGGCCCGGACAATATTGTCAAGTTCTGTGTATAGAACTTTAGAATTTCCTCAGCCATCACTTTCACACGTATCTATTCGGGATATTAAAATAGCATCTCCTGAAAATAAACAGGACGCATCTACGATGGTAATGGGTAGATTGACTTTTATGGTTAACTGTACAGAATCGGTTGCTTTATTGTCAACTGTTCCATTGGAAAGTTCACTAACTTCTGTTAAATTATCTGATTCCGATAAAGGCTATTTTTGGGAGTACAGCATTTAATTTAAAAATAAATAACATATTTCTTGTGTTATCTGTTTATTTGTTTTAACTTAGCTGAACAAATTTAAAAGCACACCACTATGATCACAAAAAAAAGGCACACTATTTATTTAGATGTCAAAATTTTAGCAGCCGCTGAGAAGAAGCGCAAGGAAACAAAAACCTTTACTACAAACACATCATTAGTTAACGCTTTGCTGTTTATGTATGTGAAAGGCGATATAGTTTTCAAATAGTAATCACTTAATTTTTATTTATATGTCAACACAAGAGATTGTATCGGATGAACACGTCCATACATTAACCAAAATTGCAGGGATTGTTTGCCCTAACAAGAATCAAATTGAATTGAACAATATTGTAAATTCTGAACTAGGTTTTTTAGATCAAAGGCTACAATTACAAGCTGGATTATCTGAATGTACAAATGAGAGTTTGATTCATTGTGTAAAACAAGCAATTAGAGATAATTTAACTTTAAACCGTTCAGCTGGTCTTGTTTACTTAATTCCTCAGCCCATTAATGTAGGATCAAAAGAAGTTCCTGAATGGGTAAAGGTTGCAACTTATTTACTAGCTCCTGATGGGTATATTTCTTTGGCCCGGCAAACAGGAGGTATATTGGATATTACAAGAGCAAAAATAATATTAAATGGTGAGGGTAGGGTAGTTGGAGGTAGTGTTAATATTTTAAAACCTAGTCACCCGGCACCAAGATGGGAGCTTTATGAGTTTGAGGAGTGGGAAATAGAAAGATGGAAGGCAGCAAGCACTAAAAAGAATAGAGGTGTTGCAAATCCATTATATACGTCCTGGAAGGGTGGTATTGATCCTGAATTTATGAGAGCAAAAATAATCAAACATTCATTATCAAAGCTGGGTACTAACATTAACGAAATTAAAAATGTTGAAATTCCGCAGGTTTCAGTTCCAGCACCAGAGTACAACGTTGAGGCCCCATCTGATTTAATTGACGTAGAACATGAAGAAGTATTTGAGGTTCCAACTGAAATAACAGAAGCACCTGAAAGCGCACCAACAGAAACAAACTTTTTTAATAACCTTTAAAATTTAATATTATGTCACAAGAAATTACAACAATCCAAAAAGAAAAAGAAGAAAAATCAATGGCCTGGGGNCAGTTCGGTTTAGCTCTACCTGATTTTGAGAATGATTTAGCAAATGCTAAATTAGAAATTGAAAAGGCCTTAGCTTTAGTTCCTGCAAAGGAAAATATAAAAGAGCTAGAGCCTAATTTAAAAAATGCTAAAATATTAGCTAAATCCTTAGAGGAAAAAAGAAAAGGTATAACTGTTCACCTGGATAATGTAAAAGAAAGGCTTATGGTGCCTGAAAAAGCGGTACAGGATCAATTAAAAGCCTATGAATTACAAATCATAGCAGTTAAAAAGGTTATTGAATCTGAAAACGCAGCACTTACAGCAGTTGACGATGAGAAAAAAGATTTAATTACTAAAATTAAGGCTTCATACATTGAGTACTTTGCTGAATGCTTAAGAATTGTAAACGATTTAATCNATTATACCTACTCAAATATGTTGAGTACAAAGGTTCCTTTTGAGGACCTTGATGTAGAAATTTATAAAGCTTCTCTTTTTTCTTTGCCGGACTATAAACCATTTTTTGCTAGACAAAACTATAAAAAGCAGCATTTAAATGATAGTCAAATTAGTTTGATATACACCGATAATAAGGGAGATATGCCAAACTACACAAAACTTTTTGTTGATGAGATGAATGCCAAAAAAATAGGGTATAAATCTGAATTGGCAAATGTTGAGGCAGCAAAGGCGATCCTGGACAAGGAGAAAAAAGAAGCAGAGAAAAAAGCTTTAGCAGAAAAGGAAAGCCAACAGTTAAATTTAAAAATTGAAAATGCTACGGCTTTTGATGCTGTACCCAAGTCCGATGTAAAGGATTTAAAAAAGGTTTTTGAATTAGATATGCCAAACGATCACACAACGGTTTTAGCTTTGTTCGGAGCATTCGCTGCAAACCTTGATATTTGTTTGCCTGAGTTGAAGGTTAATAAATGGATGGCTTTAACTCCTGACCAGGTTGGAAAGGTTTTAGCTAAGTTAAAATCAATAAATAATTCATTAACCTTTTCTGGAATTAATTTTAAAGCAACTGATAAATTGTAATATATGAAATACATAAATCAAGAAATATTAAAAGACATTCCTTTTGATCAGTATTTAAATTTGCCGGGTTACTCCTACTCTTTTTTAAAGAGAGAGGTAAATGGGACGCTCCCGGCATTCCATTCAACAGATAAGGTTAGAATCGGTTCTATCGTTGATGATTTACTTACTAATCCAGAAGGGGCCGATGTTGATACTGAGCTTTATCCAATTGGTAAAAAAATAGCTAACTTTTTAAAAGACTTTATCGGGGAGAATGCCCTGGAAACATTAGGAAGGCAACTGTCAATAAAAGGGGATATTGAAAATGAAGGCTTAGTTATGCCTGTTAAGGGTAGGCTGGACTTGTTTGGGTTGGGTAGAGTTATTGATTTAAAGGTTACCGATGTNCGGGAGGCTGATTTAAATAATTTAACTTTTTATATGGGATACGATAAGCAAATGTATAATTACTGTAATTTGTCAGGAGTTGATAAGGCAACGTTAATATTCTACACTAAAAAAACTGATAAAATAGTTTTAAGAAATCTAGATTTTAGTAAGGGTAACGTAAGATGCTTTAACTTCTGGAATGAGAAAAGTTTAAAATTTGGTAAATAAATAAACAATTAAACAATTACGATTATGAGCAGACAAGAGACAATGCAAGATGTAAAAATGTACATGGCTAACGATTGGAATTTGGTAGAGGAAACTCCCGATTACTTTTTATTAAAAAGAAATGAAGCTAAAACTTCTGTACACATTTTATTATTCCTTTTTACCTGGTGGACATTTGGAGTATCTATTAAATATTAATTAAGTTATGAAAGATCCAAATATAAAATCAGTTCATGAATCTTTACAAGCAATGATAGAAACAGACAGTTATCAGTTGTTTGAAACAGAAGGACATAAATACATAGAAGAATGGCAATATTGGGAGCCTAGATCGTTGGAATTTGCAGATAGATTTGAATTTGACAAAGAGGCTTATTTAGAGCAATATTTTCCCCCTGAACATCTTGGAGCCGACACTTACGACGAATCTATTTTACTAGAAAGATTAATAAGTAATTTGGCAGCAGCTAAACACCCTTACTGGATTGGTTATAGAGAGTTTTTGAAAAAAGGTGTTAAAAATAATGTACTATACCATTTTGCTAAAAAGAAAACTAAAAAGATTATTAAGTAATTGAAATAAAGAAGTGGTTAGCTCAACTGGTTAGAGAATCACCCTGGTGATAGATGCAGGTTCAAGTCCTGTACTGCTTCCAAATTATTAACTAAAACCAAACAACCATGAAAACAATTGAAATCGAGGGCGTAAAATATGCCTTTTCACCAGAACAATTAGAAGCCGCTAAGGTAAAGGTAGTGGATAAGTTTGATTTTGTAATGGAAATTACAGAATCAAGAAAGTTTTACGAAGGTCTGAGTATTTTTAACAATATTAGGTTAACCTTCCCCGAATACATACAAGCACGCTGCTTATCACTTTGGAATAAAAGAGCAATAGAAAGCAATGGAGAGGAGAAAGTGGATTGGAAGGATGCAAGTCAATTTAAATACTCTCCTCGTTATGATGGAACTAATGGTAGCGTAAAATATGACTATTATTGCGCACAAAAATACTTCATTGGCGAACACCACTTAGGCAAAACCAAATGCGAACAAGCAATAGAATATTTTGGGGAAAGTTTTATGAAGTGTTTATTGGGTGTTAATAGTTAAAGAAAGAACTAATAACAAATAACTAAAAAATAACATTATGAAAGAACTACTAATTAAATTAAACGCTTGTGTTGAGGCTCAGATTTGGGCTGAAGGCAAAACCTGGAAAGAGATTTATAAAACTTGTCATAGAGGAGATTGGTTGCTATGGCTATTTAAAAAGACAAACCCTGAAGATTTAAGAAGATTAACTTTAGCAAAGGGTTATTGCGCTAAAACTGCTATTCATTTAATGAAGGATAAAAGAAGTATTGACGCAGTAAAGGCATCTATCAAGTTCGGGAAGGGACTAATAAGTGAGTCAGAGTTAAAAACTGCTACTTATGCTGCTGCTGCTGCTGATGCTGCTGCTTATACTGCTACTTATGCTGCTGCTGCTGCTGATGCTGCTGCTGCTTATACTGCTGCTGCTTATGCTGCTTATGCTGCTTATGCTGCTGATGATGATGCTGCTGCTTATGCTGCTGCTGCTTATGCTGCTACTGCTGATGCTGCTGATAGGGAAAAGAACCAACAATTAACAGCGGACATTTGCAGAAAACATCTACCTTTTAAAATTTGGAATATTAACTCAACAAACAACTAAAAATTAATGATATGGGAGATATTTCAGGAGGTCTTAATCTGTTGATTTGGGTAGGCGCAATAATAATAGGCTGTTTATGGGGTTGTTGGGAACTAGTTGATTGGTTATTTATAACAGAGAGTATTGAAAGTGCTGAACCAATAACACCAACTATCAAGTTAGTAATCAGTGAAAACGTGGTAGACACAATTTATATTTACACTAAACCTTAAGTAATGCCTAGCAAATTCGCACGACAAGCATTAGCGGAAACACCTATTGAGTTAAGAAAAAATGTAATTAAATACGGAAATGATATGATAAGCATGGAAAATTTACAAAGAATAGCTTTACGAAAATTAGCAGCAGATAAAAAGGAGTTGTTGGAGGCTTTGAAAGATTTGCTATATATTGATAAAATAATGTACGAGAGGGAGCATAGAAAAATTATTGCAAGAGTAAATGAAGTAATAAAAAAACACGAAACAATTTAAACTAAACAACATGGAAAACGAACAACGAATATGGAATAAATCGGAATTGGAGCAAATGGATGAATGGATAATGGATGAAGATGGAGATTGGTATAATAAATCAAGAAAACCTTGGATTGCTACACCAATGCTAGGCAAACCCGTCCAATGGTGCAAAGACAACGGCTATCATGTAACAGATGAAATGATTGCTAAAACCCCTTGCCTTACAATGGGTGAATTAACAGACCGCTTAGACAAAGGAGAGATTGGTGTTACTTTGGAGAATGGAACTACTTTGAAAGTGGGAGATAAGTATAGGCTAGAATACTGGACTAATAAAAAAGACTACATTGAAGTAATAGATTTAGGGGATTGTTTTAATGTTTGGGCTAAAAACAATGAAGGAAAAAAAGGTGCTTTTGATGGTAACAATGATTGGATTCCATACGAAGACCACAAAGAAGAACCAAAACCGCTTGAAGAAACTTGGACTAAAACAATGGATTTGAGGTGGGAAAACGATATATGGGATGAATACCCTTTACAACAAAAACAAATTTCAAATCTAGGTAATGAGAAGTGGTGTGATATTGAAAATGTTGTGGTATGAAAACAGTATTTATTGTAATTATAGTACTGATATTATTGGGAGCGATATTCCCAAATCAATCAGACTTTGACGACTTTTTATAAAAATTTAAAATAAACGATTATGAAATATTTAATATCATTAATACCTTACATTTTAGGTATAATAATAGCAAGAGCTATTTTAACAGGAGTTCAGTTGCTTTTACCGCAAGGGGAAATAAAATTAACATACAATCAAGCAGTATTATTTATTGTGACTAGCATAATTATAATGGCTATGGGGCTAAAAGTTTTATTTGATAAAAATTAAGATTATGAAAGCAGAAGAAATAGCAGAAAAGGACTGTTCTATGAACCACAAAAATAAAGTACTTAGCGCAATGGAAGAAGCAAATAAGAAACTCAAAAAGATGCACGTTTGTAGAGTGGGGGTTATGGGTGACGAGATAGTAACTTATGAAGAAATGTTAGTTACAGCAGAGGGCATTGAAAGATTCCAAAAAGCAATCTTTACTAAAGAACTTTATAAAACAAAAGTTCATCATACGATAAAACAAATACTAGACAATAGGAGAGGTTATGTACAGCGCTTCAACTACTGCCCTGATTGCGGACTTAAAATAGATTGGAAATNTTTAANGGAAGGATTATGAACTTTAAACTTAGACCNTACCANGATTCATTCTGTAAAGAAATAGCAAAGTCTTTAGGAGCAAACCATAGAATCCTTGCCTGTGCTGCAACTGGTTCGGGGAAAACAAAAACCTTTGTAGCCATTACTCACATGATAATTAAAACAGGGAAAACTGTTCTTATTATCACCGAGTCCAGAAAAATATTTAAACAAATTAAAGATGAATTTAAAGACGTTTTTGAAATTGATCCATCAGTAAAGGATTGTATAGTTTATAAAAATGGGATATACCTTGCAATGGCCCAAACTTTGCAAAAAAGACAGAATATTTTAAGGCAATTCGCAGAGTATAAAAAAGAATTAATTGTAATAAATGACGAGGCGCATATTGGCACGAGTACTAAAGTTTTGATGCAGCTGCTGGATTCATATATTATAGGATTTACAGCCACACCAAGATGGAAAGAAGCAAAGCATTTAACCGAAATTTACAACGGGATTGTAATGGGTAAGCAGCCACAATGGTTAATTGAAAATAATTTTTTAGCTCCTTATTATCATTACGCTCGTACTACTGCTAAACTTTCAGAATTAAAAATAAAGAACGGTGAGTTTGATAATGAAAGCCAGAAAAAAACATTTGAACGAGCAGAAGTCTATAAAGGCATCTTTGATGATCTGCAAAAATTTAGTTTTTATAAGGCTATGGTTTTTTGCTCCAATAAAGAGCACGCTGATAATACTGCTGCTGCATTAACCGGACTTGGATATAAATGCTGCTCAATTCACACCGGGAATAGTAACGCTGATTATGATTTATATAACTTCCAAACTTCAAGAGATATTAACGTTTGTGTTTCTGTTGGGATGCTTACAAAGGGTTACGACTTCCCGGAGATTGATTTAGTTATTCTAAACAGGGCCACAACTTCACTCCCTTTATATTTACAAATGATTGGTAGGGGATCCAGAATAGCTCCTGGTAAAACTAAATTTACAGTTATTGATTATGGAGGCAATGCCGGGAGGTTAGGCCTATGGAATATTGATAGGGAATGGGATAAGCTGTGGTGCGACAAAATTAAAAAGTCAGAGGATGAGCTAGAACAAATTAAAGACTGTCCTGTGTGCGGCTTTATTTGTCAAAAAAGCGAATCTAATTGCCCGTCCTGCGGACATATATTTAATAACG
>BS_KBA_SWE02_21mDRAFT_10001016_pt1 | contig 10617 bp, 5 predicted proteins | sample BalSeasSWE02_21m_FD_9196 | JGI IMG/M metagenome (IMG submission 9196)
GGCCAGAGGCTGGAGCATGATCCGGGAGACCATCTTTGAAAACCGGTTTATTCACGTGAGCGAGCTCAAGCGAATGGGCGCCGACATAGAAATCAATGCGAGCCAGGCTCTCGTAAAGGGCAGGGAGGAGCTCTTTTCCGCCCCGGTCATGGCCACAGACCTGAGAGCCAGCGCGTCCCTTATTCTGGCGGCACTGGTGGCAAAGGGCAGGACGGAAGTACACCGTATCTACCACCTTGACAGAGGATACGAGGCAATAGAAGATAAATTCAGAGGTCTTGGAGCCACCATGTGGAGAGAAAAAGCGTGAGATGTTCCATCGCCCCCTGATACTGCTCCTCGTTTCTTATGCCGGGGGCATCCTTTTGGCCCAGGCCTTTCCGACCTTTCTGACTCCCTTCAAGTATTCCCTTTTCTTGCTGTTTGCCTCCTCCTTGCCGGCCATCTTTTTCTGTTCTTACCGCATCAAAATCTATTTCCTCCTTTTTGCCTGTTTCTCAGGCGCCTTGCTTCTGACAGCCCGGGAAAACGGCCCGTCAAAGCTGGAATCCCTTGCCCGGGATTACAGGAAGACAACCATTGAAGGCATCGTGCTGAAGCCCGCTAAAACTCCCCGGGAAGGGATGGCCAGGATTGAAATCATGGCAACCGGCACATTCGATAACGGCGTTCTTTCCTCCCTTGACGAACGGCTGAATCTGACGATCTACAGAAATGCACCAGGGCTTGAAGCAGGAGACAAAATACGCTTTACCGCCCGCTTGCGGCCATTTGAAAATTTCAACAACCCGGGAAACTTCGATTACAAAAGGTCTATGAAACTGCGGGGTATTGCATGCGCCGCATCCATTTCCGATGGAAATCAGATCACCCTTCTGGGGAAAGGCCCTCTTCCCTTTCCTGAAAACTTGATTGAAAAAATGCAGAAACCCGTGCGCAATCTGTTTACAACCCGGCTCAATGAAAAGGATGCATCCCTCTATCGGGCCCTTATCCTGGGTGAACGACAGGGAATTGAACCCGGAATAAGGGAGATCTTCAACCGAACGGGACTGGGACATATGCTTGCCGTATCAGGGCTTCACATAGGGCTTGTGGGATGGATGTCCTTTTGTCTGTTTACCTGGGTCCTGTCCCGTTCCTACCGAATGGCCCTCACATTCAGCATTCGCAAGGCGACCGCTGTACTCACCTGTTTTCCCATCGTAGGATACACCTTCCTTGCGGGGCTCCAGGTATCCGGCCAGCGTGCCATGATCATGGCCCTGGCGTTTCTTGGCTCCCTGGTCTCCGACAGAGAAAGAGATCTCTGGTCCACCCTGGCCCTGGCCGGATTCCTTATTCTGCTGCTTGATCCGAACGCTCTTTTGAGCATCTCTTTTCAACTCTCTTTTGCAGCAGTCGCAGGGATTTTATGGTGGCTGCCTCCTTTGTTGCGCAAATTTGGATGGCAAAGCTCCGAAAATGGAAATAGCCCAAACATCTTAAAAAGATTCTCAGGCTACTTTGGAGGTATTCTTGCCGTAAGTCTTGCCGCAACGCTCTTTCTTCTTCCCGTAACCTCCTACTATTTTCATCGAATCTCTCTGATTTCTCTTCCCGCGAACCTCACGACTGTTCCGATTTTGGGCTTCTGGGTGATCCCTTTTGGGCTTCTTTCTGCCATGCTCCTTCCTTTTTCTCAGCAGGCGGCAACTTTTATTGTCCGGACAGGCGCATGGGGACTGGATCTGATGCTGGGCATCATCCGTTTCTGGGCGGATCTTCCCATTGCAAGTATCTGGACGTTTACCCCGAACTTCTTTGAAATCCTCCTTTTTTACAGCCTGTTGTTCTGCCTTTACTTTTTCCGTCGCCTGCCGTGGAGCAAAACAGCCCTGGCTCTGGTGATTGCTCTTATTCTGGGAGATGTGGTCTATTGGACATACAAGGTGGAGTTTCATCGAACCCTTGATGTGACTTTCTTAGACGTGGGACAGGGAAACGCCGCCCTCATCTGTTTTCCCGGCGGGGAAAAAATGCTGATCGATGGGGGAGGCTTCGGCAGCGGAGATTTTGACGTGGGGAAGGCGGTTGTGGCGCCCTTTTTGTGGCACAACAAAATAGGGAAAGTGGATTATCTGGTCTTGAGTCATCCCGAGGCTGATCACATGAACGGGCTGCGGTTTATTGCGGAGGAATTTCAGCCGGAGGAATTCTGGCACAATGAAGACCAGGTCGAAACCCCAACCTTCAGCGAACTGATGAGCATCATAAAAAATAAAAAAATCAAGGAAAGGCTCCCCTCGGATTTAAAGGAAGGCATCAAAATCAATGGAGCTCTTGTGGAAATCCTGCATCCGACGTCAGGGGCGGCAGCGGATACTGCCGGTAGAAATGGAAGCAGTTTGAATAATCATTCCCTGGTGCTGAGAATCTCCTTTGCAGGCAAATCTTTTATTTTTCCCGGAGACCTGGAAAAAGAAGGGGAGAAGGAAATGTTGGCCGGCACGGATGGGGAAATACGGAGCCATGTCCTNTTAGCCCCGCACCACGGGAGTAAAACGTCCAGCTCGAAGGCCTTTCTGGAAAAGGTCAAGCCGGAACTTTGCATCGTTTCAGCCGGAAAAGGCGCCTCCCGTAATCTTCCCCATCCGACAGTACAAAAAAGGCTGCGTGAAATGGGATGCAGGGTCCTCACCACTTCCAAAGCCGGGGCAGTGACCATCCGTGTTGGTGAAAAGGTTTTTGAAGTGGAAACGTTTTTGAATGGGAAACTGGACATTAAGAATTGAGGATTGGATATTCAATATTGACAGCCTCGTAAAAAGCCAAAATCTCGCGCCAAGCCGCAAAGCTCGCAAAGTTAAATTCTTAATATTTCGGATGGGAACGAAAGGGACCTCAGACCTCTGACTTCGGACTTCGGACCTCTTCTCTCTCCCACCCATTGAGGGGACATGCTTCACACCGCGGCTTTTTTCCACAGAAATGCTTGCCAACCTGCACAAGCAATGCGTGGAATTCGTTGAAAAATCCGGTATCCTCCGGAAAATTATCCATAAATAGTTCCTGCAGATCCTCATAGCCTGCTTCTTCGAAAATCAGGCCATGGCGATTCATGACGCGGAAGGTATAGGCGTCCACCACAAACACCGGCTTTTTCGCCGCATAAAGAAGCATACTGTCCGCAGTTTCCGGACCTACCCCTTTCACCGATAGAAGGCTTTTTCTGAGCACCCCGGTTTCCTCACTCAAACATTTATNGAGTTCCCCATGGTAGGTTTCCTGAACAAATGCGATCAGATTTTTCAGACGTCCGGCCTTCACATTATAATATCCCGCAGGCCTGATCTCCTCCGCAAGCTCAGGGACACTCAAAGACGCAAGGGCATCCAGAGAAAGGAGTCCTTTCCGCTTCAGGTTGGCTATCGCCTTTTCCACATTCTTCCAGTTTGTGTTCTGCGTAAGGACAGCCCCTACCATTACCTCCAGTTCGGTTTCCGCGGGCCACCAGTCCTGAGTCCCGAACCGCTCAAGCAGGAGATGAAACATGCGCAGAAGCTTCCGGCCTGTTTCAGTAAGCCGCTCAGTATCCGGCACGGAATAAATCTTTGAATGCATAGGGTGTCCTCATCTCCACATATTCCCGAACTTTCCCGTTTGTCTTTCTCTTAAACCTTGACAGTGAGGGAAAGATACCCTAAATTCCTCCATCATGTCAATGAAGCAGACCCGGAAGCTTCCGGATCGTTTTAACCCATAGCCTTTTCAACAAAAACTTTTTCACACAGTTATCAGGAACGGCCTTTTCCCATGCATCCCGACAAAAAACTCACATGGACACGCAACGTGGGAATCATTGCCCACATCGACGCCGGTAAAACCACTGTGACCGAACGGATCCTTTTTTATTCCGGTCGCGTTCACAAAATGGGTGAAGTCCATGATGGAGAAGCTACCATGGACTGGATGGTGGAAGAAAAGGAAAGAGGCATCACCATTACGTCGGCTGTGACCTCCTGCGATTGGCATGGGCACACGGTGAATATTATTGACACGCCCGGTCATGTGGATTTTACCATCGAAGTGGAAAGAAGTCTCCGGGTCCTGGATGGCGCCATAGGCGTTTTCTGCGCCGTGGGAGGAGTTGAGCCCCAATCAGAAACCGTCTGGCATCAGGCTGATAGATACAAGGTGCCGAAAATCGCATTCGTCAACAAGCTGGACCGCATAGGCGCCGATTTTCACAGAGTCATACAGATGCTCAAAGACCGTCTTAAGGCCATACCGCTTATTCTTCAACTGCCCTGGGGCCTGGAAGACGAATTCAGGGGAATTATTGATCTTGTCAGCATGAAAGCCATTGCATGGGAAGACGAAATGTTAGGCGCTTCATTCAGCGAAATGGAAATCCCTGATGAACTGCTGGAGGAAGCCGAACATTACCGGGAAATACTGATTGAAACCCTGGCGGATAAAGACGACCTCCTGATGGAACAGTATCTCTCCGAAGAAGAGATACAGACCAAGGAAATCAAGAGGGTTATTCGCTCGGCAACCGTAAACATGGAACTGGTCCCCGTGTTCTGCGGGTCCGCCCTGCGCAACAAGGGAGTGCAACCCCTCCTCGACGGCATTGTGGACTATCTTCCATCCCCCCTGGACGTCCCCCCCATAACCGGGATCAGTCCCGAGTCGGGAGAAAAGGATTCCAGACCTCCAAGACGAAAAGGTCCCCTTTCAGCCCTTGCATTCAAGGTGATGATGGACCAGGGAAGAAGGATGACCTATGTTCGAATTTACTCCGGAACGCTCAGTGCCGGCGACCAGTTCTTTAATCCCGGCAAGAAAATCAGGGAGAAGGCGGCAAGACTGCTGAAGATGCACTCCAATAAACGAGAACGGATCGATCAGGCCTTCGCAGGAGACATTATTGCTGTGATGGGATTGAAACTGACCTCCACGGGCGATACCCTCTGCGACGAAACAGCCCCAATCCTGCTGGAGCCGATTCAGGTCAACCAGCCGGTCATAAGCGTGGCAGTAGAACCCAAAAGCGTGCAGGGAACCGACAAACTGATTGATTCACTCAACAAACTTTCCGATGAAGATCCCACTTTCAAGTTCAGGATCGACGATGAAACGGGGCAAACGCTCATATCCGGCATGGGAGAATTGCATCTCGAAATCATCATCGAAAGATTGAAACGGGAATTTCTGGTGGAAATAAACCAGGGAAAGCCCCAGGTCGTTTACAGGGAAACCATTACCATACCGGTGGAACATGAAGAGATTTTCAAGCGGGAGCTGGCAGGGCAGCAGCACTTCGCAGGGGTAAAGATCGAAATAGCCCCCATGCAGAGGGGTTCCGGAAACCGATTTGTGAATGGTTGCGCGGAACCTGCGCTCGTACAGGATTTCCTGGGCGCCATTAAAGAGGGGATATCCGAAGCCCATGCGGGCGGCATGGTGATGGGATATCCCGTCATTGACATCCGGACGACCCTTTTAGGGGTCCAGATAAAAGAAAATCAGACCGACCTCATGGCCATCAGGGCAGCCGCCAACATGGCTTTCAGGAGCGCATTCCAGAAGGCATCCCCGACGCTCCTGGAACCTATCATGGAGACGGAGATTCTCGTCCCCGAAGATTTTACGGGAGAGGTCATCGGCGACCTGAACGCGAGACACGGAAAGATAGAGCAGATCAGCACCAACGGTTCCATTCAGATCATTACCGCCAGCGTCCCTCTCTCAAAGATGTTCGGGTATTCCACCGCGTTACGGTCGGTTTCTCAAGGCAGGGGAACGTACACCATGCAGTTCAGCCATTACGACAAGACCTGAGAGCCAGTTGCAAAACGCCCCCTTTTGCCCGATCTCAGCGTCAGGCTCAAATTTTAATCCTCGAAATATCAAATATATTCCTGCGGTTAAAATTTTCGCCTTCCTTGATCTCGAACAAAATTGAGCATTTTGCAACTGGCTCCCGATATTGCTTTTCCGTTTCCCATCATTTCTTTACGTTCATCTGAACTTTTCCCTCACCATAGTCAACAATGATTCCTTCCGGAATGATGGCAACCAGCAGGGGGCCACTCTCTTCTATTTTTTCTCCTTCTTTATAGCTGTGCATATTGATAAAGACCCGTCTTTCTTCCATTTTTTCATCGTATATATGGACATTTATCTGCAGGTCCTCATATTTCTGCCGGGGTTCGTACGGGAGGTTCTCCATCAGAGTGATCTTCTCCGCCCCTGATGCGACAACCGCATTTTTCTTTTCGGGCTCAGAGGCAACAGGAACACTGTCCTCCTCGGCGGCCTCTTCTTGTGCTTTACTTTCGGAAACCGGTTCCGATTTTTCAACCTGCGCAGCCTCCGGTTCGACAATGCTGATACCTCTGGGCGTTGACAGGATAGCGGTCTGATCCCTTGCGGGCGCAGGAGTATTTACCTCAGCATTTGGGGCCGGCGGCTCCAGTTTTGCGGGAGAAGGAGCAGCCGTCTCAGTGCCGGCTGTTTGATCGCGGGATTTATTTATCCCTGAAAAAAGTGACGCTAAAGGATGGGCGCCCCCTTCGATGGACTCCGCCATTTTTTCTCGCGTCCGGATTCCTTTGGCCAGTAATGCATCAAAAAAATTCGCCTTCCCTGCCTCAGTGGAAAGATCTTCCGCAGGCTCCTTATCTTCGATCTGGTCGTCTTCCCGGGCTTTCGCCCTGCGCCGTGATGCGGGACCCTGCACGACATTTTCTTCTGAAACACTTTCAGAACTTTCCTGTTCTTGGACTGTTTGAGCTTTCGCAGGTTTCGCGGAAAACTTTCGTAAAGATTTTTGTTTTTCCCGTGGGTTCTTTTTCTTCCCGGCATCAGCAACCGTCGTTTCCAAGCGTTTTGTGTTTTCAACTCCCGGATCTTTTTGAAACAAAAAATACGCCCCCGACACACCGGCAATCAAGACAACGACGATAAGCAAAACCCATACCATGGTCCTTCTTTTGGGCGGATGGTTTTCCTGATATATCTGGCTAAGATCGGGAGGTTTCTGGAGCCGCCGTTCCCGATCCGACCGTTTCAGTGCGTCAAGTATGATGGACATGGTGATCTCTTCCCCTTATGGAATAGGAAAATGAAAATGGAACCAGAATTGACTTTTACCCTATTAACCACTTCCAGGTCAATCCAATTATACTGGAAACACGGAAAATTCTCCGTAATGAGCTCCCGATGCAACGTGCTCCCGGTCGCAATTTTTGAAGGCTTCAGAAAAGCCCTTGCTACGAATGGCAAGTAAAAGTTGACCCCGATCAGTTAATGAAATATTATTACAAAATATCCATTGCTTAAACATTGTCTGTTTCTCTTGTTTCCCAGGCCGCTTTGCGACCCTCACGTTCCATGAATCCTGATGATGTCTCCTATGGCACAATCTGAATCTTTTTCCCAAGAGTCCCCGAAAGAAACCAGGCGCCACGGTATAAACAGGCTGCTTTTCGACAAACGGGACCATCTGCTCATAGGCATCGTAAACGATGTGCTTGGCAGGGATAAGAGCCGCCATTATACGCGAAAACTTGTTTATCCCTATCTTCACCCACGCGGCATCAAAGAAATGGCCGAAAGCAAGGGACTGCGCATTGCATTTGCGGTGATTCATCTCTTAAAATCCCTTGAAGTTGGGGAGGTGGACGAACGGCTGAATGCGCTCAGGTCTCTCAGGGATGAAATCCTGAACACGGCTGCCGGGTCTCTTCAGAAAAACTGTGCCCGCGTACTCGTGCAGATCATGAAAGAGCTGGTAAGAGCCCATGGGAATTACATCCTTCAACTTCAACTGGCTCACGATTTCCGGACCGCTGTAGCCGGAAATCCGCGGATTATCCGCAGGCAATTAAAAAAATACCATCTCCTGGAAATGCCGGAGGAATGGAATCAGATCTCTTTCGACGACCATGTTCACGATGCCAACACAAAGGGACGCAAGTCCTCCAGCCACCTGATCATGGACGCGTGGATAAAAGGAATCAGACGTCTAAGGGTCATCTATTACAATTATCTGGAACCCAAATTCGCGATGGAATTGTTGGAAGCAGCCCGCATCATGGAAATTGACATGAGAATCGGGATTGAATTCTACGCTCGATTCCGGAACAAATCCGCGCAGCTCATCTGGACTCCTCGCGGTTTTGCCGATTCCCAGGATTTCCTCTGTTTTTTGGCGGAGGAAAGCGTGGCCGCCTTCATGGCGGAAGGAAAAAAGATCTCCCAATGCCAGAAAGACTACGTTCTCGCCGTATTGGACGAATTCAGCCGGGAACAGTATCCATCCATTGGAGAACAGTATCACTTTGAAATCCCGGAACTGAACAGAAAAGAATTTCTCGCTTTCGTAGGCGCCGGACAGGCATCCCTGCTTCACCTTGCAGATTACATTCACAGCAAGATGCTGCCCGCCATGAAATCCCGTGTTGAATCTCTAAGCAATTCCTATGCCAATGCGGATCTGCAGGAAAGAGAAAGAATGGAAACGCAGATGGCAGAGCTTAATCGTCTCGATTCCGAAAAGATATACCATCACTATCTGAAGAAAAACAGACTGGATGAGATCGCAGCCATTTTCACACAGAGAGCGTATGATGAAATTCCGGAACTGTTGAAATTCACCCCCCGGGATCTCATAGGACGTCTGTCCCAGTTCCGAACGGCCTATCGAATTACCCTCAACCTGACGGACCTGCAGGTGGAGGATGTCATCGAATTGCTCTATGAGTGTGAAGGCGCCATCACGCGATTAGAGATTTTCAACCTCAAGGACTATGCAGAGGGAAAAACAGAGCACATTGCAGATATCAATGAACTTCAGCAGGCCATAAACCAGGGAAACGTCATCCATCTCAAGCGTATCATCAGAAAAGCGATTGAAAAAATTGAGACCTCTCAAGAAACAGACCGGACGGACAGGGTCCGCGCTTTAGAGGATATTCTGCATGACATCGCTTCGCTCAGAGACTTCTATAAAAGGACCTCCCTGAAGGCCAGGATTGGCAGCGACTCGACCGGAAGATCACCCAGGATACATGGAATGGGCCTGGCCGTCAAAAATACGCTTCCCCTTAGGACCAAAAGGGAAATAAAAGAAGCCTTGGGGAAATCCCGTGACATCATCCCGGTCAGGTTGCCGGCGCTTAAAAGGATTACCTTTTCTTCACGGACAGGATACGGGCGCCCGTGGAACGGTCTTTACCGGTTTTTCCGCCGCATTCCTTATCTGGATAATCTCCTGGGACGGGTAAGACAGACGGACTGGCTGGTCCTGGAATCAGCTATCCGCCTTGACAACCGGGGCAATATCGTCACTTTAGGTGGTGTACAGAAATTTCCAGACAATGGGCTCCGCCTTCATAAGACACCCGATGGAAGAAACCAACCCGGCATATCCTGGAAATATTTAAACACGGGGCTCAAGAACGGGCTTAAGGCATTTATCGGTTTTGTCCCGGCCTTTGCCACATTTTTCCTGACAAAAGACTGGTGGGTGCTTTCCTATCTTGGCGCCTTCATCTGGTTCGGAATCACCGGACTCAGAAATATTCTTCAGTCAGTGCTGGGAGGCGGAGGAGCAAGGAGGTCTCCACTCCTTCGCTGGAACGACTATGTAAGTTGGGAACGGCTGACCGATTCCCTCCTTTATACCGGTTTTTCAGTACCCCTCCTGGATTACGTGGCAAAAACCCTGATCCTCCAGAACGGATTCAACATCACAACAACAACAAATCCGGTCGCCTTGTACGCGTTCATGGGGCTGACAAACGGCATCTATCTCACCAGTCACAATCTGTTTAGAGGGCTGCAGAAAGGAGCCGCTTTCGCTAATTTTTTCAGGAGCATTGTGTCCATCCCTGTTGCCGTTGGATTGAATGCGGCTGTTGGTGGAATGTTAGGAACGGCAGGGGTGGTGGGTGTTGATGATGTCCTTCAGAAATGGGCGGCTGTCATCTCAAAAGGAGCCTCGGACCTGGTGGCCGGAATCATAGAAGGAACAGCCGACCGCTACCAGAACATACGGATGCGCATGCGGGATTACCGGACCAAGATTGCCCAGATATTTGACGTGTATGCCAGACTTGAACTGATTTTCCCCAAAATTAGTACGATGGACCTGCTCAATTCTCCGGAGCGGCTTGATTCAGCCACAAAAGGGGAAGTGGTGGATCTGGACAATATCATGATCATCAATGCCCTTGATCTTCTCTATTTCTGGATGTACCAGCCAAGGGCGAGAAGCGCGCTGAAACTGCTCATGGGCGGCCTTACGGAAGAAGAAAAGGAGATCCTCAAAGCCTCCCAGATGGTCCTTTCAAGGGAAAAGAAAATCAGTCTCCTGTTTGTGGACGGCCTCGTGGGGAAAAGTTTTTCGCGGGGGCTCTCTTTTTATCTGGATCGATGGCAGGAATATGCGGTCGCCATGAATAAGTTGAAATAGCAGACATCCTTTTTCGTCATTCCCGCGAATTTTCGTCATTCCCGCGAAAGCGGGAATCCAGGAACATCAGGGGCTTATGACCCCCGCTCCCCGATCAGGTCGAGGACAGGCTTCGCGGGGGTGACGGCCCCTTTCAAATCAACAATCAG
>BS_KBA_SWE02_21mDRAFT_10001018_pt1 | contig 10608 bp, 11 predicted proteins | sample BalSeasSWE02_21m_FD_9196 | JGI IMG/M metagenome (IMG submission 9196)
ATAAATATTTCAATATTTTTAATCGATTGTCGGGTTACGTTATTTCGCCATGCTCAATAATCTAACCCGACCTACATTATAAATTATTGATTAATATTACTTATTAACTTATATGGCATTGTTACTAAGGAATGGAACTGATTTTGCTCCCTCCTTAACTGAGGGCTGCAGTAAAGAAAACATGGTATTATAAAGCGAATAACTCAATGAATCGATGAAAAATTTAGTAAGTTACTTAGCGAAAGACCCACGTAAATCCAAAGGAATACGTCATGACTAAACGTTTATGACTACCAAAAAATCGTTATACCTACACAAAATTATTTAAAGCTTGAAAAAATATTAGTAAGACTATACAATTCCGAACATAAACTAAACATCATTTTAAAATTTTTTAAATAGATACCTACATAGGTTTGTTTTTTTAAATTTGCTTAGTTTGAAATACAGGTATAGACTGTGTGAAGCGATTTGCAACACATTAGTTTTTAGATTAATTTAAGACCATAAATATTGCTGATGAAAAATATGTTTGCATTGAGAAATACCCTATTTCTTATGATATGTTGCCTTTTGTTAAGTTCAGTACAAGCAAAAGATATAATACCAATAGTAGCGGTACCTGTAGTACCAGCAGTAGCGGTACCTGTAGATGCACAGGTATTTTGGACCAAGTTTAGGAGTTATGTGTTAAATGAAGAACAGGATAAAATCGTTGCTATTACTAGCTTTCCTTTTAAAACTCGTGGTGATTTAGATGATGATCCTGAAAAAAGCTATGATAAAGAAACTTTTTTAAAACTGTACAAACTGATATTTAACCAATTTGATCGTAGAGCTCAAAAAACAGTGAAAGAAGTAATTAAAACAACAGAGCTTCTGTTACCTAAAAATGTTCATGGAGACAATAAAATTAGGATAGAAAATTTGGTATTTCGGAAACAGGATGATGGCCAATGGATGTTTACCTTTGCGTATGTGTTGGAAGATGATATAAAATCATTGTTTAATATCAAGTAATTCCACTTTGATAGTAAATTTATTTGGAGTTTATTCAGGTTTTTAAGCCTGAAAGCTCCAAACAGAATTATAGTAAAATTTGTATAATTAATCCGTCTTAGCATCTTTCACATACAAGTACCAATAAATCCCACCAACTAATACCGCTCCACTAAATATATTCCCTAAAGTTACTGGAACTAAATTATTTACAAAAAATGAGTAGAAATTTAAAGAATTTAAGTCCCAAGTAGGATGATTAGTTGCGACAACTTCTGCAACAGCAGGGTTTAATTTAGCTACTAAACCAGCTGGAATTATAAACATATTAGCTACACAATGCTCAAAGCCGCTGGCAATAAATGCCATTACCGGAAACCATGCTCCAATAATTTTACCCATCGTGTCCTGCCCAGCAGCCACAATTACTACCGCCAGACAAACTAGCCAATTACAACCTATTCCCCTAGTAAAAGCTTCCATAAAAGTAAGATGAGTTTTCTTATAAGCTATGGCTACTGCGTGAGCTCCTATTTCACTACCATGACCTGACCAAATATCGCTGGAAAACATCATCCAAACTAAAAATAATGAGCCGATAAAATTACCAACATAAACCAGAAACCAATTATTTAATACTTGGCTAGTAGTTAAATTATTATTTAACCAGCCCATAGAAAGCAGGGTATTACCAGTAAAGAGGTCGGAGCCAGCTACCAATACAAGCACGAGAGCAATACCAAATACACTTCCTCCAATAAAACTACTAAAACCAACTCCAAAATAGCCTGCCATATCATGAGTTACTGTAGTCATCAATTGAGCCGCAAAAGCAATGTATGCTCCAGCTAAAAATGATGATACCATTATTTTAGGAACTGGCATTTTGGTTTTATAATCGCCAACTGCTATGAACGATTGGGCTGTTTCAGCTGGGGTAAGAAAATTTTTCGCCATTGATTTAACCTGTTAAAAGTGTTTGAAATCCTACTAAAATTGTTAATAATTATTTTACGACAATACCAATCGATACCATCATTTCTATTAAATTGACAACAATCTTATCATTACAAGCCTGAAATTTCAATTTCTTATCTCCCAACATCTATGCTTGATTAGTAAAAATTCACAATTTAGCTTTTTTGTGATATGGTGCTTAGTTTAAATATAGAGAAAATTACATGTCAGCTTTAATTTGTGGTTCATTTGCTTTTGATACTATTATGGTTTTCCATGATAAATTTAAAAAACATATTTTGCCAGACCAAATGCACATTCTTAATGTCTCATTTTTAGTACCAGATTTACGGCGTGAATTCGGAGGTTGTGCTGGTAACATTGCTTATAATCTCAAGCTATTAGGTGGTGATGCTTTACCAATGGGAACAGTAGGGATAGATTTTGCTCCTTATGCTGAATGGATGGATAAATGTAGAATTCCACGTACTTATGTCACCAAAGTAGATAATATTTACAGTGCTCAAGCATTTATAACCACTGATATGGATGATAATCAAATTACAGCTTTTCACCCGGGGGCAATGAATTTCTCACATAATAATAAAATTTCACAAGCTGAAGGAGTAACGATTGGTATAATTTCTCCCGATGGACGTGAAGGCATGATTGAACATGCTAGACAATTTGTTGCGGCTGGAATACCTTTTATTTTTGATCCGGGGCAAGGAATCCCAATGTTTGACGGTAATGATTTGTTACAATTTATTGAGCAAGCTACTTGGGTGATTGTAAATGACTATGAATGGCAATTAATGCAGGAACGCACTGGTTTATCGGAAGAACATATAGTTGAACGAGTACAAGCGTTAATCGTAACCAAAGGCGGTGCTGGTTCTACCATTTATACAACTGACACAACTTATCAAATTCCTAGTGCTGATATAAAAGCGGCTAATGATCCAACTGGTTGTGGTGATGCATTTCGTGGTGGTCTGTTGTATGGTTTGATGAATGATATAGATTGGGAAACTACTGGTAGAATTGCATCTCTTATGGGAGCAATTAAAGTCGAACATCATGGCACTCAAAATCACAAGCTAACAATAAAAGATTTTAAACAACGGTTTAATCGTAATTTTGGTTATACTCTTTTGATATAATTGATTTTATAATATATAAGAATATTTTCACAGTTTTAAATTAATCCAATTAAGTCTGGTCAAGGAATATTTGTAACTGTGAACTTGATTACAATAGGCTTATAAATTTATATCATACTGAATATCATGGAAACAATATCACCTAATAATTTATCTATCCGTTGGAAGAAATACCTTGAATTGTGCAAACCTAAAGTAGTTGTTTTAATTATTTTTACCGCAGTAGTAGGTATGTTGCTATCAACTCAAGGTATGTTGGTATGGCAAACTGTGATATTCGCTACTTTAGGTATAGGTTTAGCAGCAGCTTCGGGAGCTGCAATCAATCAGATAGTAGAACGAAGGATTGATACAATTATGGAACGTACTCAATCTCGCCCGTTACCACAAGGTGATTTAGATGACAAAGGAGCAATAATATTTGCTGTGGGCATAGGAGTTATCGCTATGTTAATTTTATTATTTTTCGTAAATTTATTAACTACTATACTCACTTTCATATCTTTAATTGGTTATGCAGTAATTTACACAATTTTTCTTAAACATACCACTTCCCAAAATATCGTTTTAGGCGGAGCTGCTGGAGCTGCACCACCATTATTAGGTTGGACAGCTATGACTGGAGAAATCCAATCAGAAGCTTTATTGCTGTTTTTAATTATTTTTGTGTGGACTCCACCTCATTTTTGGGCTTTGGCTATTCGGCGGCGAGATGAATATGCGAAAGCTGGAATTCCAATGTTACCAGTCACTCATGGAGTACCATTTACCAAACTACAGATATTGCTGTATACAATATTGTTGGTAGCCGTGACTATTTTACCTTTTGTCATTCAAATGAGCGGGTTGATTTATCTGGCCGGAGCAATCGCATTAGGAATCGGTTTTTTACGTTATGCCATTGCGTTATATATCACGGAAGATTCCGATAAATTAGCTATGAAAACATTTGGTTATTCGATTTTTTACTTAAATCTATTGTTTATGTTTCTGCTATTGGATCATTATGCTCGTATTTTTATCAGAACATTTTTTTTAGGTAGTTAATTTAGCAGGAATTACGTCCATCGGTAGTTCTAAATAATGCAGTGTTAAACCTGCTAGGTTTCAAAAGCAGGTTCAATACTACTTTGTTTAGGACTACCAAAAGTTTTATCAAACGTCACTACTAATGAATACCTTACAAGTTTCCCCTAATATATTGCAATGGGCTGCTGATTACTGTGGTCTTAGTGTATATGAGCTTATAGATTTGCTTAAGGCTCCTGCTTCTAAACATGAAGCATTAATGTCTGGTAACTTAACTATCGGACAAATCGAAAAACTTGCTAAAAAAACCCAACTTCCATTTGGTTATTTTTTTCTTGACACTCCACCACAAATTAACCTAAATAGAATCCCTGATCTCCGGCAATTACCTGAAGCAATCCCGTTGAGTAATAACTTTTTTGACACTTTAGACGATATTTTACATAAACAACAATGGTATTTAGATTATATAAAAGAACATGGAATCAACAAACTTGACTTTGTTGGTAAATTTGATTCGTCCATTTCGATTGAAATTATTGCTTCTGATATAAGAAATACGCTTAACTTAACTATGCAAGAGCAAAAAAAATGTACAAAATTTGAAGATTTTTACAGATTATTCAGTAATAAAGCTGAAGATATTGGAGTCTTAGTTTTTAAAAATAGCATTGTAAAAAATAATACACGTCGCAGTTTATCTGTTAATGAATTTAGAGGTTTTGCCATTGCAGATAATTATGCTCCGTTAATATTTATCAATGGTAAAGATTTTCCGGCTGCATGGATATTTACTTTAGCACATGAGCTAGTGCATATTTGGTTAGGCAAAAGTGGCATTTCTAATATTTCAGATGAACAAATAGATTTAAATAATAAACTTGAGAAATACTGTAATCAAGTTGCCGCTGAGTTATTAATACCCAAAAAACTCTTTTTAGATGCTTGGGAAAAACATCCAGAAATTGAAGTATTAAGCAAAGAATTTACAGTAAGTAAACAAATGATTGCTAGACGTGCTTATAGTTTTAATAAAATAAGTCGGAAAGATTATATAAATGCTACACAAGTGAAGAAAAATATGAATTTAACTAAAAAATCCGATAATAATCATTCTGATCCATATCGAAGTTACCCAATTAGAAATAGTAAACGAGTTACTAATGCAATTATAAATACTGCTATGAGTGGTGATATGATGTTAAGAGAAGCAGCAAGTCTTTTAAATATTAAACCTCATACAATCATAGAATTGAGTAAAAGGAGAGTAAATTGATGAATTTTATTCCGAAATCACAATATTTAATTGATGCTAATGTTTTCATTCAAGCTAAAAATTTTCATTACCGTTTTGAATTTTGTCAGAGCTTTTGGGATTGGATTATTCAAGCACATCACGCTAATATTGTGTTTAGTATAGATAAAGTAAAAAAAGAACTTAAAAAAGGTAAAATTGAAGACCTTGTACGAATTTGGATTAATGATAAATTACCAAATGATTTTTTTCTACCTGATATTAAAGATAATAGCGTCATTCCTTCATATATAGAAATTATGCAATGGATTAATTCAGATACGCATTACACACCACAGGCAAAAAAAGAATTTGCTCGTGAGGATGTAGCAGATGCTTTCTTGATTGCTGTAGCTAGAACATATGGATATACTATTGTTACACACGAAAAAGGTAATACAGAAGCAAAAAAGCGTGTACTTATTCCTGATGCTGCAAAAGTTTTTAAGGTTGAAAGCATAATGATTTATGACTTACTTAGCCAATATGCTGAAAACAACTTTTCTTTGAAAAATATAAAATAATTAATAATCAAATAAAGGTATAATCATGAATAAAGAGCAACTAGACTTGTATACAGATTACCTAATGGTAACATTTGGGTATGCGACAGCCACAGGATTATCAAACCTATTGGATGTTAAATTGCCTGTATCATGCTGATAACGTGTCAATTCCAGTAAGTTTTGAATTAATTCATAAACCATTCATAGACCCAAAGAAAAACTACGTAGTGAGGTTACAATGAATTAATGCGAGATATGATAAATGCTTGAGTGGAAAGTGGAAGTCTTTCATAAATCACTTAAATCTAATGTTGCCTTGGCTAAATCACCTGCTCGAAAGTTTCACAATCTAATCATTTCATCAATTATAGCTGTTTTCAAGATGGAATGTTTGAAAATATCTAATAATATAAATCACTTTACGTTCTAAACTATATCATATATTAAAACTGCTTTTGATGAATTACAGGTTTTGAATACTGCCTAGATTTTGCTATTAGTTATTTTAACAGCTATATTTATCTATATTTGTGTAACTTCAATCATGATGTTTCCAAAGTCACAAATCGTTTGGAAACTGATCTTACAAATCGGATTGAACGCTCGTACCATGAGACAACTAATCACATTGAATTGGTACTTTATTCATCATAGCTATTTGATGTATGAGTCAATGGCGGGTAAGAATTGCACTTTGGTTGAAGCGAAATCGGGTTTAAAAACATCTTCTCACACGCATGTAAATCTTCAACTGTATCAATTTCATACCAACGTTCCTTAGCAAATAAAATACCTTGAAAATTTAGACTACCATCAGCTATCATTTCCGCAAAAACTGTTTCATAATAACCATTTACTTTCCCAGCAGAAATAAATTGATCCAAACGTTTAGCAACTCGTTTCCAAGCTTCTAGTGAAAAACTATAAATATTGACGGTTTTGTAAGTAATATCATGAATATTCGCATTGGCTGTGAGAGAATTAAGATTAAACGCAGTTACATTGTGTGGCATATCAGGCTCGGCAGTAATTGTTGTACCATTCATCCACGGTAAAATATTTGATATAGCAATTCTATTGGGATAAAGCATATTTTTCAGCAGAAATGGAGCAAAAACTAAATCACTTTCAAATAATACAAAAGGAGTTTTAATTTTGTTTCGTGCTAACCATAGCGAATAGATATTGTTAGTTGTTCTATACTCTGTACTAACAACATATTCAATAGTAAGATTGCCGGCTATTTTATCTAAAAATTGCCGGATATCTTGTTCCAAATAACCTACAACTACAATTAAATGCCGAAAATTATACAGGTGAAGACTATAAACTAAATGGGCTAAAATTTCCTTTTCATTAACTTTTGTTAAGCATTTGGGCATATTATTGGTTAAAGGCAATAAACGGTGTCCAATACCAGCTGCAAGCAATACAGCCGTTGTGATTTGTTCATTATTATCAATTTGAGTAGTGGATTTTCTTGAAAACAGTTGGGATTTATTCATTTGTAATTTATTCATACAGTTTGAGGAAGTTGTTTGATAGTTCTGCTGGTATATAATGGCAATGATTTAAAATTATAAATAAATCATTTATTTAACAAAATTTACCTTTAAGCAGGCCTACAAGATTTCTTTGAATAGTATATAGTACATACATTATGTAGTTATGGGAAATCAAATTTATTAAAAAAAACTAGATTTTTAAACATTTTATCATTTATTTATACTTTTACAAACCTATTTGATTGATTTAAATCAAGGTACCATAAAATAATGTATGTTTGAATCAAACTATAGTTTAGGGCTTGATTATTTTAGTTCACCCCTATTATGATAACGTTGTCTAATATTTCCGGGATTACTTAGTTCTCAAGAATAGTTTATGGGTAAATTGTCATCCATAAGTATATAATTGTAAATTATTTTAATCACGTAAACTTAAATTTAATGAGTTAATATTTATGAAATATCCAAGTGTTTTAAAAACACATGCTAGTTCGTTGTTTGCTATTGTCCTTAGTGCAGGGTTGTTAAGTTGTACTCCTCCTAACACTCCTCCCGCACCTAAAACAGCTCCAGCCGCAACTGATGCTACAGCTGGACCTATTTTAACTGATGAAGAGTTTAAAAATGCTCAGTTTATCTATTTCGATCGTTGTTCTGGTTGTCATGGTGCTTTAAGAAAAGGTGCGACTGGACCAAATATTACCCCAGAAAAAACCCTCAAAAAGACTTTAGCCAAATTGGAAAAAATCTTATATGAAGGTACTGAAGGCGGTATGCCTGGTTGGGGTAAAGATGGCTTTTTGACTGAAGCTGAAACTAAGTTAATGGCTAAGTACGTACAGCTTGAGCCTCCTCAACCTCCGGAATGGGGCATGAAGGAGATGAAAAAATCTTGGAAAGTACACGTTCCAGTTGCTGAAAGACCTACTTCTCCACCTGCTGGGAAAAACTGGGAAAACTATTTTGGTGTAGTTGAAAGAGACATCGGTCAAATTACTATCATAGATGGTGATACCAAAAAAGTTCTAAGTAAAATTCCTTCTGGATTTGCAACTCACATTCTCAGAACTTCTGCCTCTGGTAGATATATGTTTGCTATCGGTCGGGATGGTAAAGCTTCCATGATGGATATGTGGGCTGATCCACCAAATTTGGTAGCCGAAGTTAGAACTGGTATTGATGCTCGTTCTATAGATACTAGTAAATTTAAGGGTTTTGAAGATAAATATGCAGTTGTTGGTGACTATTGGCCACCACATTATGTAATCATGAAAGGTGATACCCTTGAACCTCTTAAAGTAATGGGTACTCGTGGTTATACCTATGATACCAATGAATATCATCCTGAGCCTCGGGTTGCTTCTATCGTAGCTTCTCATCACGCTCCAGAATGGGTGCTTAATCTGAAGGAAACTGGTGTAGTTTTATTAGTTGATTATAGCCGCATGGAAGATGGTACCGTTACCGAAACTTCCATTAATGCTGAACGTTTCTTACATGATGGTGGTTGGGATTCTACTAAGAGATATTTCATGGTTGCAGCTAATGCTCGTGATACTATTTCCGTAATTGATACTGTAGAACGTAAATTAGTGAAAAATATTATCACTGGAACTAAGCCTCATCCGGGTCGTGGTGCTAACTGGATTGACCCTGAATTCGGTAGAGTTTGGGCTACTGTGCATCTTGGTGAAGGTTTAGTATCTATTATTAGCACTGATCCTGAGAGCGAACATGCTTGGACTGTAGTTCGGGAATGGGAACTCGGTGGTAATTCATTATTCATTAAGACTCATCCAAAGAGTACTAATGTTTATTGTGATAACACTATCAACCAAGATAAATCCAACGTGTTGACTATCTTTGATATGAATAAGCCAGATGCTGCTCCTAAAGAAATAACTTTCAAGAAGAAAGTTGTGCATATGGAATTCAATAAGGATGGTGATGAAGTTTGGATTTCTTTGTGGGATAAAGCCGGTGAAGTTGTTGTTTTAGATGANAAAACTTTAAAGGAAAAGGCTAGAATTACTGGTTTAGATATGCCTACTGGTAAGTTCAATGTCTATAATACAACAAAAGATATTTATTAAGTTGTAATTAAATCAAGGGCTGGAGGATAATTCCTTCCCGCCCTTAGTTAGATTGTAATAAATAATAATTGTAGGTTGGGTTAGCGAAAGCGTAACCCAACAATAATTGTAGGTTGGGTTAGCGAAAGCGTAACCCAACAATTCTGAAGCGTTGAGTTATCACTAACCTACACCAAAAATTAGGTACAAAATATGAAAATTGTATTATCTTGTTTTTTAGGAATTTTTTCGTTAAATATGGTAGCAATTGCTGCTGAACATACAACTCCAACTGCTCCAGCAGATTATCTTGCAATGGAAAGTCCTATTGACATGGACGATGTTGATGAGGATATGTTGAAAAAAACCAAACGGTTGTATAAGAGTAAATGCAGTAAATGTCATGGTATGGAAGGTGACGGGCAAGGTTCGGCTGCGGCAGATATCGAAATTAAACCTACTGCATTTAACGCTGAAGGTTATATGGCTGGCAAGAAAGATGGTCAATTATTCTGGATTATGAAAAATGGTAGCGAAGGCACCGAAATGGAGCCTTTTGGACCTGCTTCTGATGCTGGGCTTTCCGAAGACCAACTTTGGGAATTGATTGCTTATATGCGGACTAAGTTTACTAAGTAATTAAAGTCATTTTGGTGGGTAATATTTGCCCACCATTATTCCCAAAACTGTGAGCAACACTTTAACCACGCTACCTATTTTTGGTACACATTATAAATTTTTAATTTAGCAATGGTTTGGACAGTTTTTTTATCATTTAAAGTATTATTGATAAGTAAGTAACTACCTACCGTGACCATGTCTAATCAATTGATTTAATTTAGCCATGTAGGTTGGGTTAGTGATAACGTAACCCAACACTTCCAACCATAGATTTTGTTGGGTTACGCTCCGCTAACCCAACCTACATGGCTAAATGTCGGTTTTTCAGAAGAAGATGATAAGAAATTTATTATTGAGTTTAAATCAACAATTTTATCATCGGATGGATATACATTAAATATAGAATTCTCCTCATTTTTTGAAACAGAAGTTCCTATTACCGAAGAATTTAAAAATTCT
>BS_KBA_SWE02_21mDRAFT_10001019_pt1 | contig 10606 bp, 12 predicted proteins | sample BalSeasSWE02_21m_FD_9196 | JGI IMG/M metagenome (IMG submission 9196)
GCTATTAGTAGTAGTAAGTTTTATGAGCATCATAGCTATGAGAGTTGTTAGCCGTGGTAGATGCTTAGGTTGTGGAGAGTACAAGGGTGCTTGTGCTTGTGTGGATGGGGAAAATTACTTTAGGAGATCGTAATGTTTTTTAATACAGATCATTTTTGGGCTTTTTATTGGTATGTGACAGAAAATTTTGGGGATGAATGTTGGGAGGAAATAACTGATGGTATCTGGTTCTTTTAATTATATAGTGCAATTTCTAAACCATTCTGGCAGACACAGTTGGGCTAAAGAAATAGAAACTCTAGTTGCAGGTTATTTTGAAGAAATAGAAAATAATAGAAGGCTTCATGATGATTTAGCTGAGATGCACAAACTTTATCAGGATTTGAAAAATGAACGTGGAAGAACTACTAACGTCTAAAAATATAAAGTTTGCTTACAGTGGCAAAGACTTAGTAGTAGCTTGCTTAAATCCAGAGCATGACGATAGAAATCCTAGCATGCGTATTGATAAGATAATGGGTATATTTAATTGCCCTGCTTGCGGCTTTAAGGGTAACATATTCAAGTTATATAATCAAAGTGTTGATCAGCTACAATCATTAAAAGATAGATTACAGAGAAATATAAGAGTTAAAGCAGCCGAAAGTATAGGCATAACTTTACCTCCTGATATAGTACCATATGAAGGCACTTGGAGAGGTATAAAGCCAGAAACCTATAAAAAGTTTGGGGCATTTCAGCACCATGCCTCAGAACATATAGGACGTATAGTATTTCCGATAACTAATATAACAGGTAAGATAGTAGCCCTAAATGGTAGGCATACCACAGGTGGAACGCCTAAGTACTTGTTTTCTCCTCCAGGAGTACGACTTCCTTTATTTCCTATTGTTAAACCAATTAAAGGAACAGTAATACTAGTAGAAGGCATATATGATGTCATTAATTTACATGATAAAGGTTTAACAAACGCTATATGCTGCTTCGGCACAAAGAATATTAACGAGAACAAGTTGTCTATGCTTAGAATACAAGGTATAGACTATATTTACATATTTTTTGATCCAGATGATGCGGGACAAAATGGAGCCATAGAAGTAAAAAACCTATGCGAAAAGTTAAGTATTCCTAGTAGTAATATTCTCGTAAAAAGCTCTGACCCAGGCGATCTAACTGAAGAACAAGTACTTAAACTAAAAGGAAAATTATATGACTAAAGTAGCCTTAGTAGAAACCAAACCTGGAGGCAGAGCTGATTTTTACGAGTATTTCGATAAGCAATTCGAAATAGATACATATTATTTGTGTTCTGATAGTAGTAAAAAGAAGGTATTGAAACGAGATGTTGATATTGATATTGACACTGATGCGTATGACTGGATTATTTTAGTTGGTAGTGAGGCAACTAATTACTTTACCAAGCAGACTTCAGTTATTACTCATTCAGGTAAACTAATAGATAAGAAGTTTTTACCTATTATTAACCCTTCTATGCTTGCCTTTAAGCCTGAGGCAGCTCCACTATGGGAGAAGTCTAAGGCTAATATTGTTGCCTATATCAAGGGACAGCTACATGATGTTACTATTACAGATGAGATTGCTTTCGGAATTGAGAGTTCAGAGAAAGATGCAAAAGCGTTCTTATTAGAATGTCTTAATCACCCTAAAAATTATATATCTCTAGACTCAGAAACCACTGCACTTTATCCTAGAAACGGATATATGCAAGGTTTCTCTATGTGTTGTGATGGTATTCGTGCAGCATATATTTCTACAGATTGCATTAATGAAGAAAATCATGCAATCATGCAGCAAATTTTTAATAGTAAGAAAGTGATTTTTCACAATGCAAAGTTCGATTTAGCGTTCTTTGAGTATCACTTCGATTTTAGTTTTCCTACATTCGAAGATACCATGCTACTACACTACCTAATTGATGAAGAACCCGGTACTCATGGTCTTAAGCAATTAGCAATGCGTTTCACTAAGTACGGAGATTATGAAAAACCTAAAGATGAATGGGTAGCTAATTTCTGTAAAGAACATGGAGTTAAGAAGGCAGATTTTTGTTGGGAATGGATTCCATTTGATATTATGTATCCATACGCAGCAATGGATGCTTTAGTTACTTTTATTCTCTACGAGAAATTTGTAAGAATCAAAAGTAATGAAAAGCTTTGCTGGGTATATGATCATATTCTTATTCCAGGCTGCCGATTTCTTACAGATATACAAGATTATGGAGTTCCGTTTAATTATAATAGATTAGTACAAGCTCAAGCATTGATGGAAAAAGAAATCGGAGAAGCTATAGAAATTCTCAACCAAAATCCAGCAATTAAACGATTTGAAGAGATACAGGGCGCTCCATTTAATCCTAATAGTGTAGTACAATTACGAAAACTATTATTTGATTATCTAGGACTTAATCCTACTGGCATTAAAACGGGTACAGGCAATGATTCGACTAATGCAGAAGTACTAAATATACTAGCTTCTCAATCAGAAGTGCCTAAGTTAATTTTAGATATTAGACAAAAGTCTAAAATTAAGAATACTTATCTCGATAAGATTATTCCTCAGTTAGATAAAGATGGAAGGCTAAGAACTAATTATAATCTACATTCTACTACTTCTGGTAGGCTTAGTAGTAGTGGTAAACTGAATATGCAGCAACTGCCCCGTGATAATCCTATTGTTAAAGGATGTATTAGTGCTAGACCTGGAAACAAAATTGTAGCGATGGACTTAACTACTGCTGAAGTATATGGAGCAGCAGTTTTATCTGGAGACGAAGCTTTGATGGATGTATTCCGCTCAGGCGGAGACTTTCATGGTGCTATTGCGAAGAAAGTTTTCCATCTTCCTTGCGCAGTAGAGGACGTCAAAGAATTATATCCAACTCAGCGCCAGGCTGCGAAAGCGGTAACCTTTGGTATTATGTATGGAGCTGGGCCACATAAAATTAGTGAACAAGTAACTAAAGATTCAGGAGAATATTTCAGTGTTGCAGAGGCTACCAGAGTTATTGACGACTACTTTAGATCATTTTCTAAGTTACGAAAGTGGATCGACAAAAACCAGAATTTCATTAAAAGCAATGGATTTATATATAGTTTCTTTGGAAGAAAAAGACGGCTTCCTAATGTCGAGTCTACTGATAGGGGAGTACAGGGGCATGCTATTCGTTCTGGACTCAATTTCCTTGTCCAGTCCGTTGCTAGCGATATCAACCTCCTTGGAGCTATTGATATGCATGCATATATCAAATCTTCCGGAATCGACGCTAGAATTTTCGCCCTTGTACATGACTCCGTTCTCGCTGAAGTTTTAGAAGCCGATGTAGAAGACTATTGTGAAAAATTAGCTTACTATATTCAACTAGATCGAGGAATATCTATTCCTGGTGCTCCTATTGGTTGCGACTTTGAAGTAGGCAATGACTACGCCTTTGGTAAGTTCGAAAAAGAGTATGATAACCTATAGAGATTTAACTAAGGTTACATATCCAGCTTATCCGCTAGATATTGATAATACACAACTTCTTGATGGTTTACTATTTTTAGACGGACAAATTGTAGACGACCGAAATATGCCCGGAAAAACTTTGGGACTTCGGCGTCTACAATCCCCTATGAAAAATCTGTACCCACTTAATAAAGGGGCATTAGACTTAGTATCTATTATTAGACGTCCTAGTGGTTCGTACATTGATTCTCTAGGTAAAATGTTTACATATACAAAAACTAAATTTGTGTCTTTAAAATATAGTAAAATACGAAAGGTAGAAGCAAAAGATACTCACTCAGTTTTATGGATTTCTGGGTTTAATTTTCCCTTTAAAATTCCTAGGCCGCCAAACCCTAAGTTTACATGGGCGGGTATATTATACGTTAATGGTTATCCGTGGCAGTTATATTCTTACTCCGAGACTAAAGTAAAGGATTCAATTAGAAAAATATGAAAGCAGTATTAAGCCATAGAATATACTTGGAGTGTACTAAAGAGTACCGTGACTTCTTAAATGAGGAACTCACTTATATCATACCTGCGTATAACCCAGAAGATCCGCCCCAAGTAATAAAAAATATGGCACGTATTAGAGAAAACTTAGTTACCATACCTATAGGAAGAGTGGATCTGATACCAGAGGATTATGAAATTGTCGATAAACGTGTTTTATTGCCAGAGGACTATCCAAAATTTCGTTTTCCTCTCAGACCAAGCCAACAGGAGATTTTTGATTCAGTAGACGGAAATTGTATAATAAACGCAACCCCTAGCTGGGGAAAGACTTTTACAGGTTTATCTATAGCGGGTAAGTTAGCTCAAAAAACACTTGTAGTTTGTCATACTGTCCCTTTACGTAATCAGTGGGAAAGAGAAATTAAAAAAGTCTTTGGAATTACAGCAGGCGTGATAGGCAGTGGAAAGTTCGAAACAGATGCTCCCATCGTAGTGGGAAATGTTCAGACTTTAACGCGTAATATTGAGAAAATTAAAAAGATGTTTGGCACTCTTATTCTTGATGAATTTCATCACGTTTCAGCTAAAACATTTGCTAAAGTAGTAGACTCAAATTATGCTCGTTATAAGTTGGGCTTATCGGCCACTAGCGAAAGAAAAGATGGCAAACATGTAGTATTTCAAGATTATTTTGGGCATACACTTTATAAACCCCCAATGGAAAACTGTATGACACCATCAGTGCATATTATAAAAACAGATATTCGTTTTCCTGATGGCGCTAATATTCCTTGGGCGAACAAAGTAACTATGTTATGTGAGAACGAAGAATATCAACACTTAATAGCTATGTTAGCTGCGACTTATGCGGCTAAAGGTCATAAAGTATTGTGTGTCGCTCAAAGAGTGCAGTTTCTTCTGAAATGTGCTGAATTAGTGGGGGAGAAAGCAATTGCCATTACGGGTCAGATAAAAGATTTTGAAGAAAGAGAAGGATTAATAAAAGATGTGGTAGATGGCGTATATGAGATTCTTTTTGGCACACAGTCTATTTTTGCAGAAGGTATTTCTATAAATCCTATCGGAGTACTATTATTGGCTACTCCTATAAGTAATGATCCTCTACTTAATCAGCTAATAGGTAGAATTATAAGAGAATTTCCTGGGAAACTGCCTCCGGTTATTGTAGACGTACACTTTCGTGGAAATACTGCACGCAGACAGCAAACACAACGTATTGGCTACTATATGAAGCAAGGATACTCCATTAAACAATTCTAAAAATATTTCTTGACAAATAACTTAAACTTTGATATAATATATTATAATTTTAGAGGTGTAAGCATGTTATTCTATAACTGGCACAAGATTTACACGGCAGCAAACGCTAAATCTCTAGAAATATTTAAGATATTCGAAATGTTAGTAAAAGGAACAATTCCTCATAACATTAGAGATCCTATTTATAAGTACTATGTACAAGATTTTAGAGGCTATTCCTTCTTGTTGCATCCTGAAATGCTTCTTTATGAGGCATACAAGTACTGCACAAAAGATATAGCAATATACTTATCATTAGCGTCGCTAAGACCTTATGCTGAGTATGAAGTACGGGGTATACTAACGTTGCCCTTAGATGATACTCTCAGAAATTTGAGAGGCTACCTCGATAATAAGGAGTTGATAACTATCAAAAATGGAGTGTTACATTTTCGATATGAGACTCCTCCATTATCTATACAACACTAGTCCGACTAATAATTAGTCCTTAGGAGAAATAAAATGGCATTAGCATTTAATCAATCAAAGGGTTCTGCCCTTAAAAACTCAGTAGACGCATATAGCTTTAAAGATGGCGATAATAAAATGCGTATCGTTGGTGATATCCTTGCTCGTTATGTATACTGGGTAAAAGGTGAGAACGATAAGAACATTCCTATGGAGTGTCTTGCTTTTGATAGAGATGAAGAACGTTTCAATAACAAAGAGAAAGATTGGGTTAAGGTTTTTTATCCTGATCTGAAATGTCAGTGGAGCTACATGGTTCAGTGCATTGACGAGGGTAAAATTAAAGTAGTAAATCTAAAGAAGAAACTGTGGGAACAAATTGTGACTGCAGCAGAAGATTTGGGCGATCCTACTGATCCTGTTAATGGATGGGATATTTTGTTTACTCGCAAGAAAACTGGCCCTCATGTCTTCAATGTAGAATATACGTTGCAAGTTATGAAGTGTGCCAAAGCTAAACATCCCTTGTCGGCAGCTGAAATGGAACTGGTTAAAGATCTGAAGTCTATGGATGAAGTAATGCCTCGTCCGACTCCAGAAAACCAGAAAGAGTTTCTGGAACGTTTACGTAATGCTGGAAACGAAGTAACAGAGACAGCAGATGATGTGGTCGAAGAAGAGTTCGACGTAACTTAGTAACTGTAGAGGGCGGAGTAACTTACTCCGCCCTCTCTTTGAGGTATGCATGATATTATTCTCCGCAGACTGGCACATTAAACTAGGACAGAAGAACGTTCCAAGGGACTGGGCCATTAATCGTTATAGAGAGTTTTTTAATCAAGTCAACGCAATCGAGTGCGATACGCACATAATCGGCGGTGACATTTTTGATCGCCTACCCTCTATGGAAGAATTAGAGCTTTTCTTTGATTTTATAAGAAGTGCTAAAGTCTCCACTCTTATTTATGATGGCAACCATGAGGCCACTAGAAAAAATCATACATTCTTCTCACATTTAAAAAACGTAGTAAATAGTATTAATCCTTTAGTAGAAATAATAGATATTGTTACAGAGTATGAAACATTCTGGATATTACCTTATTGTGATTTACACAAAAAAGACTATATTGAGCGTTGTGCTACAGGACTGCCATTATTCACCCATGTTCGAGGAGAGATTCCTCCGCACGTTAAACCTGAAGTAGACTTAGATAGATTTGATAAATTTCCTGTAGTTTTTGCGGGAGATTTACATGCGCATAGTAATTGTCAACGTAATATAGTATATCCAGGTAGTCCAATGACGACTTCTTTTCATCGCACAGAAGTTAAAACAGGATATATACTAATTAATGAGAAAGACTGGTCTTGGTCTTGGCATGAGTTTAACTTACCGCAGTTAATAAGAAAAACAGTACAAGATCCAAAAGATATGATAGCAACTGACTATCATCATACTATTTACGAACTTGAAGGCGATATTCAAGATTTAGCAGAAACACAAAATTCAGAGTTACTAGATAAGAAAGTAGTAAAACGAAGTACTGAAGCGAAATTAATTCTTTCTCCAACTATGACAATGGTAGAAGAATTAGCCGAGTATCTAACATATATATTAGAGTTAGATGAAAAGAAAATAGAAGAAATAATCGGGGTATATAATGATCATTCTCAAAAAGCTAAAATGGAATAATTGCTTTAGTTATGGCTCAGATAATGAATTGGATCTTGATGTAGGCACGGTCTCTCAAATAGTAGGAGTAAATGGTACTGGCAAGTCCTCTATTCCTTTAATCATCGAAGAGGTGCTCTACAATAAAAATTCTGCTGGTAAAAAGAAAACAAGTATACCAAATAGACATATCAATAAGGGATACTATATTAGTTTAACCTGGGAACAGGACGGCGATGAATATGAGGTTATTACTGATCGTACTAGCAAAATAAAAGTAGCCCTAAAAAAGAATGGAGTAGATATTAGTAGTCATACGGCTACAAATACCTATAAGACTATTCAGGATATATTAGGTATTGATTTCAAAACTTTTTCACAGTTAGTATATCAAAATACAAATGCTAGTTTACAGTTTTTGACTGCTACCGATACAAATAGGAAAAAGTTTCTTATTGATCTTCTGCATTTAGAAGAATACACAAAATTATATGATGTATTTAAAGAATTAGTAAGAGAGTCTAATACTGAAGTTATAGAGGTAGAGGCTAGGTTAGCTACCGTTGAAAAATGGTTGCAAAATAATAAATTGACCGATACTACCATACTTCCTATGTTGGATTTAGAAATTTTTACGGAAGATGACGAGAAAGAGTCCCGTGAGTTGACGAAAGAAATTGAAAATATCGCGGAAAAAAATAAAAAAATCTCAAAAAATAATCAGTACAAAGCCTTACTAAAACAAATTGATATTCATGAAGTTCAGAATCCAAAGATAACTAGTAAACAATCATACGATCAATTACAGACAGAGTTAGGCACATATAGCGGATTAATTAATAATGCGAAAGCATTAATAGCTAAAATGCGCAAATTGGGCGCGAAGTGCCCTACTTGCGATCAGGATATTGATCAAATAGCCGTAACTAATATTATAAACACAGCTAAGGTAGAGTTATCTACAGCAGAGGAAAAAACTAATGACCTCAACAAACGAATTAAACAGATTAAGTTGGACAACGAAAGTTTCGAACATCATAAGCGCTTGCAACAAGATTGGGAAAGCCTTTATAGAAGTATTGATACAAGACTGCCGGAGACTTTATTGGATGAAAAGCAGCTTAGTAGTAGGTTGGCAAGCGTTCAGAAACGACTTAGAGATGCAAGAGATTCTATATCAAGGACAGCCAGAGAAAACGAAGAGCGAACCAGAAGAAACACCAGAATCCAAATAATACTGGAACAGACAGATACTTTTATATCTGAGTTAAAAGAATACCAGGAAATATTAGATACTAAACGTAGAATGTCTTCGATACTTGAAGTATTGAAAAAAGCCTTTAGCACAAATGGTCTATTAGCGTATAAACTAGAAAACTTAGTTAAAGATTTAGAAGAACTAGCTAATCATTACCTTACGGAGCTGTCAGATGGCAGATTCTCCTTAGAATTTGTTGTCTCTAACGATAAGTTAAATGTAGAAATAACAGATAACGGTAAACTAGTAGATATTACTGATCTGTCTTCCGGTGAACTAGCAAGAGTAAATACATCTACTCTTATCGCTATTAGACGCTTGATGAATAGCATATCTAAATCTAGAATTAATATTCTATTCTTAGATGAGGTAATTAACGTTTTGGACGAGGCTGGACGAGAGAAACTAGTAGAAGTATTATTAAATGAAAACCTAAATACCTACATTGTATCTCATTTTTGGACGCATCCGTTACTTGAGAAAGTAGTGGTAATTAAAGAAAATGAAATAAGTAGGCTAGAAAAATAATAAGCCCCGTACTTGGGCAAAGAAACACTTTAGTGTTTAAGAGAAGTATTTTGGTTGATTCGAGAGCAAAAGGAGCACGAGGTGAGTATCTCGTAAGGGATATGCTTAGAGAGCATACGGGTTATCAGTTTGAGCGAGTACCTTCATCTGGCGCATTAGTATATCTTAAAGGCGACTTATATGTCCCCAATAAGGATAATAGATTCTGTATAGAAGTAAAAAATTATGCAGAGTCTCCCTTAACTGATAAAATATTTACATGCCCTAAAACTAATAATTTAATACAATGGTGGAGAAAGATAATAACTCAAGCCAATAATATGAGCCAAGAGCCTTTATTATTTTTCCGATATAACCGATCCAAGGTATTTGTAGTAACTAGTATTAAACCCACACACATTGATGAGTATATGTATATTAACTGGTTAAACTGTTATATTATGCTAGCGGATGAGTGGTTGAAAGTTGAAAATGAGGAATTTTTAAATGGCGTTTAACTTTAGCGATAAGATGCGAAAGAAAGGAACTCTAATAGTAGACGTTCTTAACTTAGCATTTCGGTGGAAACACCAAGGAAGAAGTGATTTTAGATACGAGTTTGAGCATACGGCTAATTCTCTAGCTAATTCATATCAGTGTGACAGAATAATCTTTGCGGCAGATCAAGGTTCTAGTACTTATAGAAAAGAGATATATCCTTTATATAAAGCAGATAGAGCTGATCGTTTTAAAGATCAAACTGAAGCAGAAAAGATTGCATTTGAGGAGTTCTTTGAAGAGTACGAGCAAACTCTAAAATTATTAGAGAAAGACTATACAGTACTTCGGTACCCAGGTGTTGAGGCAGATGATATTGCTGCTCATTTAGTTAAACGTAGAGAAGCGTATGATTTAACTCCAATATGGCTTATAAGTTCTGACCGAGATTGGGATCTTCTAGTTCAAGAAGGTGTTAGCCGATTCTCCACAGTAACTCGTAAAGAAATAACAGTAGATAACTGGTCTGAACATTATGACGTACCTCGTGAGCACTATATCTCATACAAGTGTCTAATGGGAGATAAAGGTGATAATATTGCTGGAATCTCTGGTATTGGCCCGAAAAGGGCCGAGCAGTTAATTAAAGAATATGGAAGTGCTTTAGATATTTATGACCTTATTCCTATAGATAGTAAGTATGTACATATTAAGAACCTTAATGAAAATGCAGAGCAGATTTTACTAAACTATGAGTTAATGGATCTAGTAACATATGCTGATGATGCTATTGGAGAAGAAAATCTCCAAGATATTCGTTTAAAAATGGGAGATGTACCATGGTAATGACTGAGGGAGAAACCATAACCTTCTTTGATATAGAAGAAGCAAGTTTTGGCTTTAATTGTGACAGAAACTATTATGCTAACTTAGAGATAACAGCTTGTGATCCTATAGCAGATAACATTCAGAATCTA
>BS_KBA_SWE02_21mDRAFT_10001020_pt1 | contig 10601 bp, 11 predicted proteins | sample BalSeasSWE02_21m_FD_9196 | JGI IMG/M metagenome (IMG submission 9196)
CCATCATTTGGATTATTATCAAATGAATCACACTGAATTAAATCATAAGTTGTATTTAAAACTTGTGGCGGCGCTGAAATTATAATTTGCTTAATGAGCGGATCTCTCTCTATGCCATTTAATGACATTGTCAGACTGACAGAATAAACTCCCGCTGTATTAAATACATGATAAGGCTCAATATCTGTGGAGGTTTGACCATCTCCAAAATTCCAAACAACTGAGTCGTAGGGTTCTTCCGAAGTGATATAAAAATGCGTCTGATCACCCAAGCACGTAAACTCATAATCAAAAGTGTACAAAAATATAGATTGCACAAATGGAGGCAACCCTAGTTTGGCTGCGCGACCTCCTAAATTAACCGAATTTTCTGAATACTCACAAGCAGTACCAATTGAATTAGGTATTTTTATAACAGAGATGTCTAACCCTTTTGCGAATTCTTTATAACCCGCTCTGTAAATTTTACCATTTATAGCCAATTGTAAAGCTCCTGCAATATTCTTTGATGAACTTATTGTCTGTCTGGAAGCCAGAATATTCGAACTCGTTAAATTATACTGATATAAATCGCCGTTTACAAATAAGTCTGTATCGTCAAAAACATTATTAGTGACATATAATAGTTTTGAGTTTGGTGAAAACTCAATACCATAAGGGTACGCATTAGAAAGAATTTCTAATTCATTTGTAACTGCCCCATTTGAATTATTAAAATTATAGACTAATACTTTTCCTGATTTTTTTCTTCCAGTTCTAGGACTTCCTACGGTTGTTGAACTATGTGCAATAGCAATTTTTTTTCCATTAGGCGAAACTTTTAAATATCCTATTGCTGATATATTGGCTCCATCATCATTTAAAACAGGTTGCACAGATTGTTGAACTGTTGAAATAATTGGATTACTATTTACGCCATTCACATCAACTAAAAACGAATAAAATCTATTAATAAAATAAGTAATGACCCATACCGAGCTTCCGTCACCATGAGTAACCGCTGTTATTTTTTCAGTAGACTTATATTTGTTTTCTAAAAAATCATCAGGATTGTAAGTCACTAAATGACTATTTTTTACACTATCAACTACATCTCCAAAACCATTATTCAAAGCTAAATCAACTTCTGAATAATTTACGCCATTGATTTCAGACCGTTCTTTTAAATAATAGCTGGGCTGATCTATGGTAAAAATATAGAATCTAGATTTACTACCTGGTTTTGGTATTATCAAGGCGGACTCCGTACTTGAACTATGTCCCAACAAACCTTCTCCATTCGGCATTATTTCATGACGTCTATCCCAAACGGTTACCCCATCAGTATAAAACAATAAATTTCCATTTGGATCAGAAATAGTAGCACAACCTTCACTAGTAATTAATTTACCATTTAAAAGCGGCGCCGGATTGTTAGTATTAAAACTAAGACCGGCAAATTCTCCAAAATACCAATTAGCCGATTCCTTTTGTGAATACAAAAAAGTTGTGTGAACAAAAAGAAATAATATTATAAGTTTTATTTTCAAATTACAACTAATTAATATTCGTAAATATAATAATAATAAGCTTTTACATCTATCTTCCAAACAACTAACTTAAATTTTTACTTAATAATTGCTCCATTTACATTTTAACAATCAAATATAAAATTGGTTAAATAAGAGTAACTACTTTTATATACCTTTGCACCATGCAAGATCAAACACAAATTTTTGGAATTAGGGCTATCATTGAAGCCATAAATGCTGGAGAAACTATTGATAAAGTTTTTCTTCAAAAAGGTTTAAGAGGCGAATTGTTTACTGAATTAGAAAGTCTTTTAAGGAAGAATGATGTGAACTGCTCTTATGTTCCTATTGAAAAGTTAAATAGATTAACCAGAAGTAATCACCAAGGTGCTGTTGCACAAATTTCTCCTATTGAATTTCATGACTTAGAGCAGTTAGTTTTAAATGTTATGAATCAGGAAACACACCCTTATTTTTATTACTGGATCAATTAAGTGATGTGAGAAATTTTGGTGCCATTATAAGGACGGCTGAATGCACTGGGGTTAATGGTATTGTTATTCAAAAAAAAGGGGGNGCACCCGTTAATGGCGATACTATTAAAACAAGTGCCGGTGCGGTATTTAAAGTGCCTATTTGTAAAGTTGATCATATTAAAGATGCCGTTTTTTACATGCAGGCCTCTGGTATAAAAGTTATTGCAGCTACAGAAAAGACAGAGAATACTTTATATGACGTGTCATTTAAAGAACCTTGTGCCATTATTATGGGATCAGAAGACCGGGGGATTAATCCTTCTATTTTAAAAGTAGTTGATGATAAAGCAAAATTGCCCTTATTGGGAGATATTGAATCACTCAATGTTTCTGTGGCTTGTGGTGCTTTTCTTTATGAAGCTGTCAGACAAAGACGGTCTTAGAATGTTATAATTACATTTATTCTTTATTTTCTTTGAATGTATAATTTACTGCGGGTTGGTCCTGGTCCATTTCCTTATCTAAGTGTTCAATGAAATTTCCATGTTCATCAAAATGTCTTAAAAAAGGATCCTCTTCAGCCTTGTAATTTTCTTCTTCCCAGTGATATTTTTTGGCCTGTGGAATTTTCTTTTTAAAATATAACGCAAAGCCCAGACCAGTAATTAATCCAGACAAGTGCCCTTCCCAGGAAACGTGCTCTTCTATTGGAAATACATACCAGATCATACTTCCATATAAAAAAACCACAAGTAAGGATAAGGCAATTAATCTATAATATTTTGTAAAAACACCCTTAAAAAATATAAAACTAACCAATACATAAATTAAACTACTGGCTCCAATATGATAGGAAGGTCTTCCAATACACCAGGTTAAAAATCCGGAAATTAAAATTCCAAAGAAAATTATTTTCCAGGCAAGAGGCCTGTAAAAATAAAATAAGGCCATTGACAGCACAAATAAAGGAATGGTATTGTGATAAATGTGCTGAATATCTCCATGTATAAAAGGGCTTAAAACAATACCTCTTAAACCGACTAACTCCTGCGGATAAATACCATATTTTGAAAAATTGAAGCCAAAACGTACCTCAGCCCAAAATACCACCCAAATAATAAGAGTGATAAAAATAGGGTAAGCCACTACGCTATTTGAAAATTTAAAATGTTCTTCTTTGTTCATATTTATAAAAATAGCAAATAGTCAACCAATAGCAACATAAATGCTAAAATGTCAGTTTAACATCATACTTATTTTATCAACGCCACGTCCAAAACTTAAAAAATTACTTTAATTTTACGTTTATGAACGAACCATTAGCTGAAAGATTAAGGCCTAAAACGCTTAGTGACTACTTGAGTCAAAACCATTTAATAGGAGAAAATGGTGCTTTAACTCAGCAAATTAAACAAGGGCTCATTCCTTCCATGATTTTTTGGGGTCCGCCCGGTACAGGAAAAACGACCTTAGCCCATATAATCGCATCAGAATCCGGGAGGCCTTTTTATACCTTAAGTGCCATAAATTCGGGAGTGAAGGATATTCGTGATGTCATTGATAAAGCCAAACAAAGTGGTGGTTTATTTACGACAAAAAACCCCATTTTATTTATTGATGAAATTCATAGGTTTAGCAAATCGCAGCAAGACTCTTTATTGCAAGCCGTTGAAAAGGGCTGGATTACACTTATAGGTGCCACCACTGAAAATCCTAGTTTTGAAGTAATCCCTGCGCTTTTATCTCGTTGTCAGGTTTATATTTTAAATGCCTTTGAAAAAAGTGATTTAGAAACCCTTTTAAAGCGTGCAATTGAGCAGGATGAATACCTATCTAAAAAAAACATTCAGTTGCAGGAAACGAGCGCTCTTTTGAGATTGTCCGGTGGTGATGCCAGAAAGCTGTTAAACATTTTTGAACTTTTAATAAATTCAGAAGATACTGATGATATTATTATTACCGATGCCGCCGTTTTAAAAAAAGTTCAAAATAATACGTTCAGATATGACAAAACTGGTGAACAGCATTATGATATCATTTCAGCTTTTATTAAGTCCATTCGTGGAAGTGACCCTAATGCGGCCGTCTATTGGTTAGCAAGAATGATTGAAGGCGGAGAAGATGTTAAATTTATAGCCAGACGTTTGCTTATTTTGGCCAGTGAAGATATTGGAAATGCCAACCCTACGGCCCTGGTTATTGCTAATAATACTTTTCAGGCCGTAACCATTATTGGGTTTCCAGAATCCAGAATTATTCTGAGTCAATGTGCCACCTATCTAGCATGCTCACCAAAAAGTAATGCCGCTTATATGGCCATTAATAAGGCGCAACAATTAGTGAAAGAAAAAGGTGATTTATCAGTGCCATTAGAAATAAGAAATGCGCCAACTAAGTTAATGAAAGAATTAGGTTATGGTGACCATTATAAGTACGCTCATAATTACGAACAAAATTTCGCTAATCAAGAATTTATGCCTGATGAATTGAAAGGTTGTAAAATTTATGAACCAGGTAATAATACCCGAGAGAAAGCTTATCAGGAATTTTTGAAACAACGATGGAAAGACAAATACGGTTATTAGTTGTTAAAATTTAATATTCAGCGATTTCTGTTTTAAAGTGCCTTGCTCATAATATTCAAGAATCCATTGTCCATCCTTATTAAATAAAGTGCCATCTATATCTTGAACCAGATATACATTTTCCAAACTTGTCTTTTTTATTTTATACACCACTTTTGGCGTACTATCAACTAATTGAAACCCATTTTCTGTAGCCTGAGCGTACAATATATCTGAAACATCTTTATTATCAGAAGGACTGATAGCTGTTTCCATAACTGCAACAGCAGCAACAGCAGCCAGCTTTGTCTCTTCGGCTGGCATCACCTCGGCAATCTTGTCCTGTTTTAGAGTCTCAGGTTCTTTTTTCACCTCTTGATTCTGACTTTCAGACAGGATATTTTCTTTTGGTTCATATTTATATGATAACGCTTCAATGGATATAAATGCCTTACGCAAGGCCTCCGTATAGGCCTTTCCAAAATCCTTTTCTCTGGTTTCACCAAAAACACTTGTAAAAACCACCTTATCAGTGCAATCTTCAAGTTCTATTTTCAATTTTGTCTTAAAAATTCCTGAATCATTAATTACATTAGAATTTAATGCCAAGCATTTGTTTTTAAGCAAATCATCCGGATAATCATCACCTTCCATCAAAGTTAAAAATCCGTATTTTTCAAATAAAAACTTAGTTAATCCATTTAGTCTGTACTGATCTTCTTCCTTTAAAAAGTCATACTTTTTAGGAACAATAACATATTTATAATTATTTAAATTGGTTTGAGAAAATGCACCAGAAATAATGGCCAGTGACATCAATATTGTAAAAATTTTAAGCTTCATTTTTTTGTGTCTTTTTTGTCTAAAAGTAAAGATACATTTTGTCCATATATAAATTTAAAATCCGGAAAAAATGTTTTCAATTTTAGTTTCCACCTATAAATAAGTTTTTAGTTGAATTAAATTATTGATTTGTTTTATTTTGTGTTCATTACTATGGTTACTTATGTTAAAAAAAATAGTATCCATTCCTATATTATGCGCCCCAAGAATATCGGCTTCATAATTATCGCCAATCATGATACTCCGTTTCACATTTGTTCTTGCCACTTCTATGGCATAGTTAAAAATTTTAGGATTTGGTTTCTTTACGCCCACCTGTTCTGAATTTGTAACTGTTTTAAAATAATGATCTATATTGGACTGAGTTAACTTTTTTTGTTGAACCTCTTCAAACCCATTAGTAATGATATGAAGGTTATATTTAACACTTAAATATTCTAGTACATCAACGGTATTTTCAAATAGGTTATTAAAAGAAGTCAGGTGTGTTATATAATCCTCAGAAAGTTTAATTATTTTTTCTCTTTCTATCACTTTATTAATGGCCATAAAGGCATCATTTAACCGCCCATACCTTAATGAGGCTTTATCTATTTTCTCTTCGCGGTAAAGCTTCCAGTACTTTAGATTAATGGGTTCATAAAAACTTAAAAACTCACTTATATTTACCTCAACCTGGTTTAATTCAAAAATCTTTTGAAAGGTTAATGAAGAGTTTTTATCAAAATCCCAAAGGGTATGATCTAAATCAAAAAAAACATCGGTAATATTTTCAATTTTCATTTGCTGAATCTAATATCATGTTAAACAACTCCTTAAAACCTTTCCATCTGTCTAAATCGCTAAACGTATAATTATGAAAAACTGGCACAAATTCTCCATCCACCTTTTTTACCTCATTTATTATTTCTAATAACACCTTCTTTTTATCTAATAAAGAATGTGTTTTTAACAAACAATAATCCATGATATGGTATGACCAAATTTTTAGTGGCGTTTGTACTTCATAATCCAAGTCATAAAACAGAAAAGGAGAACAGGTACCGGCCCTAAAACCTATTTGATTCACATAACCCATCGTAAAATCTTCCTGAATTTCAAGTTCAATAAGATTTCTGTAGGTTTCAGGTAAATTAAGTTTGGAAAAAGAGTTTCTTGAAGCAGTTAAATCGGTATTGATAATGGCCTCCATTCTCAACTTTTCCTTTTTTAATATAGCAGGGTCATGAATTGCAAAATAAGAAGCTTTTAAACCTACTTTACAATAATCGGCAACTTGTTTTATAAGCGAAACAAATTTCTTTTTATTTGGATTGATTCCTTTGTCATAAGTTGAATAGGCACCAATTAAAAAAAAGAATATAAACTTATGCTTTGTTTGTTTTTGCTTATTTATAAGGTACTTAAACGTATCAAAAGGATCATGCTGAAATCCAAAAATAACCATATATCTATAGTACAGGCGTTTTAATTTGAATTCGGCCAAATCTTTAATAGTTCCACCAAAAGTTCTTAAGATACCTTTTAGTTTAAAATTATAAGCAGATGGTACATCTATAATGGGTTTAATACCATATACTCTTTGTGTAAATTTAAATTTAGGGTATTGAAGTTGTAATTTTTCTTTAAACTTATAGGCCCAAATATCAACCACTGGTTGGTGTAAAAAGCCATGCTTGTACCCTATACTTTCTGTAGCTGAAAATCTTCCAAACTCATCATTAACATGAGGAAGATACTCTTCATATCTTGACAGCAAATAAAAAGAGGCGGCAAATATATCAAAGGGAATGGAACTTTTATCACCATTATAAAAGAAGCATTTGGTGTTTTCCCAATCATGAACATTGATTTCAATATCTGACAGGCCTTGTTCAAATAAAATGTCGTGGCTTTTAACAAATAACTCATTCCCAAGTTGTTGCTTTGTATATGACATCTTTAAACTATCATGTGCAATAAACTCTTCAATAGTTGTAGTAAAAGAAACTTCAATACCTAAAAGCCTGGTGCAAATATGTTTAAAAACATATCTTAATCTTGGTGTTATCTTGTGGGTATAAACTAATAGCATTACAACAGATTTTCATCGGCAAAACTAAAGTATGCCTTTTCGGTAACAATTACATGGTCCAGTACTTTTATATCTAAACTTTCTGACGCTACTTTGAGTTTATTAGTCAATTGTTTATCGGCTTCACTTGGTTTTAAGTTTCCTGAAGGATGATTATGAGCAAGAATGATTCCCGTTGCACCAACTTCAAGCGCATTTTTAAGAACCAGTCTCACGTCAACCAACGTGCCTGTAATTCCGCCTTTACTCAACTGGCTTTTTTGAATCACTTTATTAGAATTATTTAAATAGATAATCCAAAATTCTTCGTGTTGTAAATCACCTATAATGGGTTGCATTAATTCAAAAGCAGAAACACTTGATATTATTTTCTTTTTATCCAATGCCTCTTCACTTCTGCGTCTTCTTCCTAATTCTAAAGCAGCCATAATAGTTATGGCCTTGGCTTCACCAATACCCTTAAAATTCATCAATTGTTTTATTGATAACTTTCCTAACTCACTTAAATTATTCTTAACACCTGCTAATATCCGTTTTGATAAATCAACAGCACTTTCTTCCTTATTCCCTGAACCTATTAAAATGGCAACCAGTTCTGCATCACTTAAAGCTGCTTTCCCTTTATTTAATAATTTCTCTCTTGGTTGATCATCTTGAGACCAGTTTTTAATAGAAAACGAGGTGGTTTTTTCTTGCATTTGATAAAGATAAATATTGTAAATTTATAAATCAACAATCCCTAATTTAAAATATATAACAACTTGAAGTATCCACCTCAGCATCATCAGGACAACGATATTAATCACATCATTGAGGTCATTAAAACCTATCCGTTAGCCACCCTAATTTCGGTCAAAAATGAGGAGCTATTTATTACGCATCTGCCGTTAATTTATAATGAAACTAACGGAAATTTGATTGGCCATATCGATCTGTATAACCCGCAGGCTGAATTACTGAAAAACAATCAGCCAGTTACTGTTATTTTTTCAGGACCTCAATGCTATATTTCTCCCTTTATTTATACAACTACCCAATTACCCACATGGAATTACATAAAAGTGCATTTGAAAGGTCATGTGCAGTCCATAAATGATTCTGAGGCTATAAAAAATAGTATGATACAAATGACTGAATTTTTAGAACAGCCTGATCATAAATACGTTTTAGAAGCGGATAATCCAAGAATGGATGCTGCCATAAATTATGTAAAAGGTTTTGAAATAAGCATCACGCATTGGGAAGGTAAATTTAAGCTCTCACAAGATAAAAAACCAAAAGATATTGCGAATGCCAGAGAACAACTCATCAAATCAAATCAAGAAAGCATTGCTAACTTTTTAATGAAGGTGTTTTAGAGAAATTATTTGCGCTTTTGTTTATTAATCATCTCTAAGTACATATTTTCAACTTTTGCTCTTGCCCAAGGTGTTTTTCGCAAAAAAGTTAAACTGGATTTTACCGTAGGATTCGATGTAAAACATTTTATTTTAATGGTGTAGCCCATGTATTCCCAACCATAATGCGACACCAAATCCTTTACAATTTGTTCTAAAGTAACACCATGAAGCGGATTGTTTGGCTGTGCTTCCATATCTTTTTAATGTCTTCTGTCATTACTACGCCTCTCGTTATTACGTTTAGGCTTTCTGGATTTTTTATTATTAGAACTACTTGAATCCGCCTTATTTGAGGACCTATTTCTTCCTTGTCTTTGTTGTTTTTTTTCCGGCTCTGTCGATGCATTAGGATCTGGTTCAAAGCCCTCAATGATTTCAACCGGCAATTTTAAACCTACAAGCTTTTCAATATCACGCAAGAAAACGGTCTCATCAGCACTTACTAAAGATAAAGCTTCTCCACTGGCTCCTGCTCTACCCGTTCTTCCTATTCTATGCACATAATCCTCAGGGATATTTGGTAACTCAAAATTGATAACGTGAGGTAAAAGCGGAATATCCAACCCCCGAGCTGCAATATCTGTGGCCACTAAAACCCGAACGTTTCCAGTTTTAAAACCTCCCAAAGCTTTGGTTCTGGCACCTTGACTTTTATTTCCATGAATAGCCGCAGCTGTAATTCCGGCAGAGACCATTTTTTCGCAAAGCTTATTGGCACCATGTTTTGTTCTAGTAAAGACTAAAACCTGTTTCCATTGACCTTCAGAAATTAATTTAATTATCAATCCTGTTTTTAAGCCCTTTGCTACCCTATATACCTTCTGAGAAATAGCCTCCACAGTCGTGTTTTCCGGAGTGGCTTCCACTTGTACCGGATGGTTTAAAATACCATGTGCCAATTTCTTGATATCATGAGAAAATGTTGCCGAAAACATTAAATTTTGTCTTTTAGATGGCATCAGTTTCATAATACGCTCTATATCACGTAAGAAACCCATATCGAGCATGCGATCTGCTTCATCCAAAACTAATATTTCTATTTTTGACAGAGATAATAAACCTTGGTTATTTAAATCTAATAGTCTTCCGGGAGTAGCCACCAAAATATCTACGCCTTGACGTAATTGATTGACTTGTGAATTCTGATTCACCCCCCCAAAAATAACGGCTGATTTTAAATCAAGAAATACACTGTATTCTTTTACATTTTCAAAAACCTGAGCAGCCAATTCACGTGTAGGTGTTAAAACCAAAGCTCTAACCGGTCTGTGTCTTAAGGTTGGCCCTTGTGACAACAACTGCAATAAGGGTAAAGTAAAACCAGCAGTCTTACCGGTTCCTGTTTGAGCCGAAGCTAAAATATCTTTTCCTTCTAAAATTGGTGGAATGGCCTTTTGTTGAATAGGACTAGGCGTGGTATAACCTTTTTTGCTAATAGCTTTTAGCAAGGCTTCAGATAAGCCTAATGTGTTAAATGACATATAAATTATTTGGTAAATGACCATCTAATTGTTAGTGTCATTCTATTTTAAGCGGCAAAGGTACACTTATTTATTTGATACTGAGTACAAGTTTTATTTTGTAAAAAAAAATTGAACTATTCCTTATCAATTATAGTTAATAAAAATTTCTAAATAAACTCTCTATACTGCATCACTCTAAAATCAAAAGTATTAAACTCTGAATCACTGTTTTTAAGTTGCTGGTATAGGGGCATGCTCCCAATAGCTCTG
>BS_KBA_SWE02_21mDRAFT_10001021_pt1 | contig 10599 bp, 14 predicted proteins | sample BalSeasSWE02_21m_FD_9196 | JGI IMG/M metagenome (IMG submission 9196)
ATTCATGGTGGTGAAAGACGAGATAAGTGAATATTGTTGGAGTTTACCACCAGAAAGACTGGTGCCTGAGAGGCTTTCAATTTCTGTTTAGGTGGACTTAGCACGGCCCGTTTAATCGCGTTAAATATTTTCAGATAATCAGCGTGTTGCCGAAGTTCGCCTGTTACCGTATTTCTGACTTTATCTACCAGACCAATGTGAGTTTCGTTTGGCAAAGACTTAGCTAACGAACCTTGTTGGAGATTAATCAGACCATTGGCTACACATAAATGGTCTATGTTGCTACCCGGGGTTATCAATAATTCGCTACTTAACACCTGGCTTTGTATAAAAAACTGCCAAATTCCCCGTGCCCTGAACAGCGGAAAATCCGTGATTGGGCCAGACAGGTAATCGTGTTTGTAGAATTTTCCCGCTTTCACCAGGAAGGTACCAAAAATAGAATAGGGGGCGAATTGCACTGGCAAGGCCGTACCCAAGATTTCTACCGTCTCTTCCGCTGTTGCGAAAAATTGAAAAGTTTTACCGCGTCCTTCTCTTAACCACTGCTGGGTTTCTGGGATGATGGGTGACATCATAAACCTCGCTTTTGTGATGGCTACCTCAGTAGCCTTAGTGATTTGGTTCTACCAAATATTTTAAGAAAAATACATGAGTAAACTGACCTGTGGTCTTTAAACCTTTGAGGCATCGTCGTTCTCTGGCCACCGGCAACCTCCTCTGAGTTGCTTTACCTACTTGTATGGCTATTCTTGAAGCCCCCTTTTCCATCACCAGGTCTGGAAAATAGTCACCATATTTACGTTCTGGTAATAAATTTCCCCCTGCCACTGTTTGCCAGCCGTTACTGGTTAATTTTTCTTCAACTTGGCCAATACGATGTCGATGTGCAGGACTACCTCGTCGTCCGTAGGGGTTTTTCTTTGCCATAGTATATATCTGAGACCACCTTTTAAGGTCAGTGGTATTACTCAAAAGATCGGTTTAAGTTGGGAGATATGAAACCCCCTTCAACTTTCTTGGTGTGGTTCGGTTGGTGAGAGTGGGTTAGTTAAGGGTGATGTAATAAAGTCCCACACCGTATTCATAAAAGTATAACTGGTCTTCCACCACTGTGAATAGATAACGCTTTATTTATTTTAAAACGGTTATTATTTGCCAAAAATCAAAGTGGTAGGGTCGGTGGCAGGGTCGTATTTTGGATCCTTTATTTTTGGTGATGGCCAGACCTTCCAACGTTGAATATGAACATGATCTGGGGCATAACCTGGTACGTTTCCAGTTCTTCCCATATATCCTATCAAATCGCCACATTCTACTTTATTACCATTTTTTACTAGAATCTTGCTTAAATGGGCGTAATCAGTATTGTAACCATCATCTCCAAGAATTCTCACGTAGTCACCTAATTTTCCACCTGGTCCCGAGGGTGTAACGGAAACTTTACCGCTAGTCACAGCATATACAGGTTCCCCAACTGCACCAGGCACATCAACACCACCATGCCACGTCTGGTCGCCATTTCTCGTCCAACCGAATTTTCCGTAATCCGCGTTATGAGGTAATGTAGCAGTTCCCTTTTGGCTATAATATTTTTTGGCTTTGGCACACTTATCTTCCGGTTTCTCATTACAATTCTTGACACAATCGGGTGGTTTATCGGGAAAATCAGGCATTTTTATAATTCCTCCTCGTGATTTAGTTTTCAACAACCTAAAAGCGTTTTAAGGATATTTTTTAAGGGCATCTTTAAAAGATACATCATTTCGCATCATATAGACTAAACGCTTAGACCGCTTACCAACATCCGTAAACCATTTAGACTCTTTCATCTCGTTGGCAACTTTTTCAAAGTCTCCTTTAGCAAGTGCGGCTAGTGTATTGCGAAATCCACCCAAACCGCTTTTATCTGTTCCCATATTAAACGCCATGTCCAACATGACCAATTGTCTGTTCTCAGAAAGTTTACATAATTCAGCGGCAGGAATTAGTTTAAGTAAGTCTGCTAAATGCTTGTCAACATCCTTCTTGAACAAATCTTCTATTTGCTGATCATTAATCTTATCACCCTCTTTGAGTTTGTTTTTGCCCAGTATTTCGTAGGCAGGATCAGCTTCAAGATTGTGACCTATACCTACTGTGCGCCGACGTGGTTTAGCTGTATCTAAGTAAACGTCATTCCTACGACCTTCGTGTACCTCCAACTGTGATTTTATTTTGCTTTTTAAATTTTCTTTACATTCTTCCTCGGTTTTCTTCTCAGAACAACCCTCCCCGATAGGGTTGCCAGGTTTTTTGGTTGGGTCAAACTGGTGGTCGAATTTATTCCAGAATTTACTCCAGGAGTCACCGCCGGGAATAGCCTCAAATTTACTCCCCATCCCTCCAGTTTGTTCTAAAGTGTTTCCCCATAACTCTGTTGAAGGTAATATGCCAGCCATTTTTAGAGTCTCCTAAAGTGGTAAATCTCTGTATTGTTCTTGTTAAGAAAAGTGTGTCAAGTTATGGTACCAAAAACTATTCCTCACTCACAGCACTCTATACCTGCTTACTATCAATCTACATCTTGCTTTTTTCAGTGGACTTTCTCATTTAGTAATTCCCACTATACTCCACATTAGCCCAGAGAAAATTTTTTCCTTACCGCCCGGTCAACCCCCGATTAATCTCAATTTTTTCCGATTAAGCATTTCCAAACACCATTTGCGGACGAGACACTAACTCTCCAACAGGGACCGCTGAAATACGTCGTCTAATATCGACCTCAAATCTGCCATTGGCCTTGACCTGATTGAGAAATTCCATACCCATCAATTCACCGGTCGTTCTGGGAGGCGCAAGTACCCCAAAACCAACCTCATCATGGGGATAAACCACTAATTGGTCTTGGTGCCAGAAGCAGAACACATGACCATAAGTATAGCCTTCTATCACCAATTTACATAAAGAACGTAACAAATGAGTATCCTTAATCGTCAGCGGATGCAGATGGAAATTTTGTTGAATCTCTTCATCTTCCTTATCTAATTCCACCCACCCCACCGCCGTCAGGAGGGTGAAAAGTTGTCGTATATCATCAGTAAAAAACGGTTCTGTGACCACGCTTTGAGTCACCGAACAAACCAGCGTACAACGGTTCAATTGTGTTTGGAAAAAACCAAAAAACAACTCTAATGCCTCGTTTTGCCATTGTCTGGAAGAGGCTTCAAAGTAACCAAGAAAAGCCGGTGATTGGGCATACGCTTGGGGTTCAACGATACTCAGAAGTGAGTTGAGATTGTCATTTATCATAAATATTTGTCTCCTGTTATTTGCCTACAATAATGCCATCTGGTTTCACGCTTCCAACCCGTTGTCCACTGCGATTAAATACTTTCCACGCATCTCCTTTATGACTGGTATGGCTACGTTGCCAGAATTCGTTAGTATGGTCATTCCTATACCCCTGGTGGCCTTTCAATTTAGTAAAGTCTGCCTCGTGAGTTTCAGGCGTTCTTACTTTGTCCCCCACGTTGCTGTTTTCGACTTTTCGGTTTAGAGGTGGTTCGTCGTCCTGACCACCACTCCCGGTTTTTTCAGGAGGTGGCTTATTACTGCCGCCATCACCAACATTTCTGGTTTTACCATCCCATTCCTTTTTAGAAAACCAATTTTTTCCCAAGGCCAGAGGACCATCCTGGTCAAAAGCAGTTGGTCCCCATAAATTATCACTCCTTAGCAGTTCTCTATCACCTATCTGTACAATGGTCATGCTTTTCATCTTCAACAATTTGAGTTTCCAAATTATCTTCCAGAGTCGCATAATTACTGTGTTTCTCCAACAGTTGCTGGATATAGTGACGATATTGTTCGACGGTTGCCATTGGAAAATTTCCTCATGGTCGGGGTCATCAACGATTAAATCGCACCACTTCCCTACCATAGCTTAATTTAAGTTACTTCTAACTTGGGCAACGACTCTTCCAAAAACACCTGGTCGTCAACCATTTGGTAAGTATAATTCCTCTCGCCATCTTCGCCTTGGGCATGAAAATAGCCGCTCAGGTTCAATCCACAGTGGGCAATTTGAGACAGGACCTCCTTAAAAAATCTCAAACCTTCCTCACTGACATCGGCACCATAAAATAGATAACGAGTCCAATTGATAGGCGTGTCACTCCAACACCAGCCTTTTAAATACAAACTAAGTTTAGGATCCTTCTCACACCGCTGTTGAAGCGATTGAAACACTTGAACCATCTGTGAAAAACCGTCCGGTTCGACTTCCAGCCAACCTCTTAACGAATAATAGTAAGCCATAATTATTTTCTCCAAATAATCACTATTCCACCTTTGTCCTTAATATATTGTTGAACTTCCAGATGCGGTTCTTTACTGAACCAAAATTCTGCTTGTTTTCTTTGTTCAGTAGCTAACCTAATGGTTTCCTTAATTTGTGCTCTGGTTTTCTTATTCAAGAAATTTTTCGGTTTAGTTACCGCTGTTTCAGAATCCTTGGCCTGTATTAAAGCAACCTCAGTCACACTGTCAATTTCTCTTTCCTCAAGAATTTCTGAACTTCCTCCAGTTTTCTGACGCACTGTCTCTTCATACGATTTGCCAGCCTCACCATGTTGTTTTCCAGACTTTGGAAGTGGCTGATTATCCTCAGTTTGAACTTTTGGTTCAATTTTTTTCTCTATCATTCGTTTTTGCTTGATTATTTAAGAGGTCCTCGCTATTTCACGGTATGGTCCATTAATTTTCTCCTTCTAAAGTCGCAAATTTCCGCCCCGTCCATTGTTCCAACCATTCCGACTTATACTCCACTGAATAACTGGGCGACTTTAGAGTATCTTGAACTTCCGCAAACTGGGTATCAAATTGTCGGCCCGTTAACCAAGCTGTAGTCACATAATTAGCAATTTGACGTTCCGTGATAAAACCATACGCACGCGCATGAGTTACTTGTTCATGAATCACCGGCAGTAATTTATCGTGCGGCTCCCGTTGGGCATCGACAAATCGTTCCCGCAAAAAATCGGCTATGCGCCCTTCAAATTTCTCCCATTCTATTTGGGAAAATATTTCTAGTTGTTCTTTGGTGATTGTCAACATACACGTCGCCCTTTACCATGTTAATATTAATTGATTTCATTAGACCACAAGCCTTGGTGCTTGAAATTTACTCAGTTTAAACTTTTTAGGACTTGTCAAGTATACTTTATCAATGCTATTATGTCAATCTAAATCATAACATCTCTAATCAAGACAAAAACAGGATAGCCTCATGTATTCCGAATCAGTCAATCGAAGTGTAGCACCGAAAAATTCTTTATTCCAAGTGTTGACCCAACAACCCAACCCGTTGTTTGTGTTATTAGATGCCGCCCGCGATGAAAAAATTTTCGAGACACTATTTATTCAAACCTCTTTAGAATATTACGAATCGCTATTTGAAGGTGATGATGCCGAGGCTTTGCAGAAATTTGCCCCTTATTTAGTGCAATTATCTGGACAAGAAGATTTTCTGAAGCAATTATTGCATGACGGTTGGGGGAACAATTGGGGCGTATATCTCACTGGTGAGGCACCGTTTCATAGTCTATTAGCCCATTTGCGTCGTTGCACCAGAGTCATGCTAGAAGATGGTAGAAAAGTCTTTTTCCGTTTTTATGACCCGCGAGTGTTGCGAATATTTTTGCCCACTTGTACGCCGGAACAAGCTACGGAGTTTTTTGGGCCGATTACGAATTATTGGATGGAGGACAAAAATGCGGAAGTGTTATTGCAGTTCCATAAGGCGGAACAAGGGGTGGAGGTAAGGAAAGCGGCTATGTCATTGGAACAAGTGGTATAAATTTAAGAAGAATGGGTAGTCCCCCCTGGCTAAATGAGTGGTGCTACCTATTGTCAAAGACCCAAGTTACTAATCCAATTTTCTCCAAAATAGAGGAAGTGGTATGGAAAAATTAATCCTAACTAAAATCTCCTTGGTGGATTTAAAACGCTTGATTCAACTTGAAGAACAAGACGTGACTTCTCCTCCTTGGACCCAAGTCGACTCGATACGCTTGACCGACCATGAACTGCGACAGTTACAAGATATTCAAGCACGACTTCTGAATTGTCATGCCCATTTGATGAATGAAGCCACTCTATGGGCCAGGGGGATTTACCCCTTATTATCGTTAGCCGAACAAGGTTCTCTGCAAGCCTGGGCACAAGTGCCATTACAAGCACAGTATGCCCAGTTTGAAATCGACGGGGTTGCCGACGGCGTGTTAGGCAAAACCGTGACAGGGCGACTGGAAGTGCCCTATTTGGTGGTGGTCGAAACCAAAAAGGGCATCGAAGGTCAAAATCCCGTCTTTCAATTGTATGGGCAACTATTAGCCGTAGCACATATCAACTGGGAAAACCAGAGAAATGAACCTCAAGAAATATTTGGTTGTTACACGATTGCAGACATTTGGACGTTTGTACGTGCCGAAATCGAAGGTATTGAATCGGAACGCCCCATTATGCGATTGGAGTCTTCCAGAGAATATGCACAACAGTATGATGCAGAAACTATTTTGAAAATATTGAAAGGGATTGTGGCTAAGTACATTGTACATTAAAAATTAACTTGGGGGGACGAAACCTGAACAACCTAAAGGCCACCGTGTAGGGTGCCGTCCCACCGCACCATTTCTAAAGTTCAGAATGGTGCGTGGGACGCACCCTACCAGTGGTAATGCGGCCGATTTGACGGTTCCTTTAAGATTCTATAAACGGCGTCCCCTCTTGCGAAGCCTCCGCCAGACATTTACACTTCTCTTCGGAACAGTTCGGCTTACTTGGATTGAGTTGAATAGGCACCCCTTTCATAGTGACCGTACCACAGCCTTCTATGTCAATTTTAACTCCCTTAATTTGGATGGTACCATCTTTTTTCATGGTGAGAATAGCTTTACCACACATCAACGCAATCTCGTCACCGACTAACACTTTCTTAACTTTCCCCACTTGCTCCGACTGACTCAAAGCCACTGTGGTATTCATGGCCGCCCCCACACTCACTTGATAAGCCGCCCCCACTGTCAACGCTTTCACGGCCCCCACCGTTTCTGCCGACGCAATCATCACGGTCTCGGCCTTATTTTGACCCACCATCAAGGTCATGTTGGCACCAATTTGTTCACTGTGATTTTTGCCGACTTTGATGGTCTTGTTAGACCCAATCGTTTCACTCTGATTCACTCCGACCTGCTTATCACGATTATTCCCAACCGCCAACGTTTCATTATGTCCAATCTGCTGTTTCTTATCATTTTTAACCAAAATATTCCAGTCCTTCTCCGCTTGCAGATAGACCTCCTCCTGCCCCTTCAAATCCTCAAACCGCAACTCATTGAACCCTCCACCACCAGGCGACGAGTTAGATTTTATCGTACTCTTGGTCTTATTCTGGGGCGGATAATAAGGAGGTGCATTCTCCCCATGATACACCCGTCCCGTAATAATCGGTCGGTCGGGGTCGCCTTCCAAAAAATCCACAATCACTTCTTGACCAATGCGTGGGATAAACACACCTCCCCAACTTTGACCGGCCCAGGCTTGGCTGACGCGAATCCAGCAGGAACTTTTTTCATCCTTCTGACCCAAGCGGTCCCAATGAAATTGCACTTTCACCCGTCCATGTTCATCCACATAAATTTCTTCCCCTTTGGGTCCCACTACGATGGCCGTTTGCGGACCTTCGACCATTGGTTTCGGTGTAAACCGTAACGGGCGATAAGACACGTCGGCGGGAATACTGTGAACCTGACTATGATATTTAGTGCCTTCACCGCTGGCTTGTTCTTTTAACACCTGTGGTTGTTCGCCCTCTTGAGTCACCGCGGTAATCAAGTAGGCTTGATTCAACTCTCGCCGGGGGTGTTGTTGCAGGGTGAATTGATGACCGGGGAGAAATCGCACGCTGGTACTTTCGCCAACGCCTAGTTTGCGCACGGCTTGCAACGCTTCTAAGCGGGCCGTGGCATGGTCTTGACCAGGGCCTTCGTATTCATACAAACCGGGGTAGTCATACACTTCCAGTTGCGGCTCCTTGTCGGCGGTTTGGTTCACTTCTAAATCCATCGATGGACGTTTAAAATTAAAGTCGCGCAAGGTCACTTTACCACTACTCAAACGTTCGGCATAGTGGAAAAAATACAAATGTTCTTCATCGGCCGCATAACCAGACTGGTTATGAAAGTTCACTGAGTCGGGACTCGGAATCGGGGGATGGCCATAAGAATGGTCTGGCATCACCAAAGTGTGCATACTCTCGGTATGTTCAAAATAACCAAAGATTCCTTCCTCCTCTAGTAAGCGGCTAAGAAAATTCCAATCGGTTTCCCGATATTGAACACAGTATTCGCGTTTCTCATGGGATTTCATCAAGTCAAATCGGTAGAAATCGGCGGGAATACCGGCTTCTTGGAGAACTTTGTCGATAATATCTGGTACTTTCAACTGTTGGAAAATGCGACAATCCTGCCGTTGGGTGAGTAACCATACTTGCGGCACTAAAGTAGCATAATAATTGGTATAATTACCATCGTCATTGCGTTGTTCAAAATGATTAACCAAACCATGCACATAGCGCGGCTCATAATCTTGGTATTGTTGTAAGGTTAATAATCCTGATTGATTGAGAATACTGTCAAAATTAATTTCGGGGTCATCGGAGACTAACTCTAATTCAAAGATAAATAATCTTGAAATTATTTCACGCCCTTGAAATTTGCGGATGCGGAAGGACTGGCCGCCGGCTTGAAACGTGAAGCGGGGACGATTGGCTTCGAGTAGGGTTGACATGGTGAGTTCTCTTGGTTGTAGGTGAGTTAAAGAGATTATAACAGGATTTGGGACGAATGCAAATTGAAAAATTTAGCCGAGTGGCTTGGTGTGGGTACTAATATGAGTGGTAGTTAGGTCACGAAAGTTATCATCAGGATTGGGTTATCTCTCCGAACCGCTAAGTAGGGTAGCTTTCCATTAGTGTTTCATGACGAGGGGTCGTTGGTGGGCCATGATAAACGGGTGGCCCCATATCTATCAACTTAAGCAATTTTGCCGATGACAAAAGGAAACTTTCGTGGTAGACTAGAAAAAATGTAACAGATCCTAAATTTACCATAATTCAAAAAGCTTAACATGTATACTCTAGCCGAACTTGCCAAAACCATCCAAACCGTGTTAAAGCCACCATCGAAGACGCGCTACGTCTCAGAGACGATTTTCTTAAGCAACTTGAGGATCTATCAAGTACTCAAGGTGCTAAAATCAGTACAGTAGTTGGGGCAGTAGATACCAAAACTGGTAAGGTAGTTGTAGGAATTAAGAAAAAGGGGGAATGTTTTGGCAAATGTGCTGAAGATATAGCAGTGGAATTATTAGGTGGTAATTCATCTGATATTAAAATTACTCCTGCGGTACGTCCTCGTACTAATCAGGTAATTCCTGTTTGTAAAAGATGTCAAACTAAGTATTCCAGGGACCAATTCCCCGACGGGACTTTATTTGACGAATAATTGGGAGATTTTAACATGTTCGAGACTCTGGAAAGTATTCCTTGGGATCAATTAAAACAGGCACATGGTGGTGCACATCATGTGCCAGAAGCACTCCGTGGTTTGATGTCTAAAAGTATGGATACTTGCAATACCTCTTATTGGAAACTGGATAACCATGTTGTAGTACAATCGGATCTCTACGAATCGGCTTTTTATGTGGTACCGTTTTTGCTGGAAATTTTGAATTCACCAGAGTGCGTTAGACGGGACCTAGTCTATAACTTGCTCTATGAAATAGGTAACGGGTATGCTCCCACCACGATCTTATGTCAAGATGACACCGGGAGTTTTCTTTCTCTTCAGGAAGCGTGTAGAGAACGAGTTGCTGGTGGTATTGAAATTTACTTAAAAGAGGTGGAAGAACTCAATTCTGAAGCCAGAACTAATGCCTTAGAATTGTTGGCCTCGCTAAAAGAATATGGAAAGATTTTTTTGCCACGATTAGAAATCCTGTTTTTAAGAGAAGTTAATAACCAATTTAAACAAGAACTCAAAGAGACTATACGTCTGGTAAGAGAGCCAGAGTAGATTTACCTCGTTACCACGCTCTGCGTGGTAATGCAGTGGGGACGCTCCGCGTCCAGTACGGCCTCGTGGCGATTCACTCGCGGTAGTTCGTTCAGGTCACTGGACGCGGAGCGTCCGGGCGGCATTACCACGCGGAGCGTGGTAACGAGGTAAAAGGATAGTCATGGCGAGTTGATTAGTCAGTTTGACTTTAGCTATGACGCGGCGGGGAATATTCTCAAGGAACTAACTGTTCCGAAGCCCGAGTTAGTGTCTCTGCCACCGGTGACGATGACTTATTCGGCGGCCAATCGGTTGGCCACTTATAATGGGCAAGCGGTGCAGTTTGATGCCAATGGCAATCTGATAACTGGACCGTTAGCGGGGGAGATGGCGAATTTTAGCTTTCACCTCGTTACCACGCTCCGCGTGGTAATGCCGCCCGGACGCTCCGCGTCCAGTGACCTGAACGAACTACCGCGAGTGAACCGCCACCAGGCCGCAC
>BS_KBA_SWE02_21mDRAFT_10001022_pt1 | contig 10597 bp, 3 predicted proteins | sample BalSeasSWE02_21m_FD_9196 | JGI IMG/M metagenome (IMG submission 9196)
AAAGAATGATTAAGCATGGTGTAAATACCGTAATTTTCATATATATACTGAATCCATTTTGCAGGGACACCAGTATATTGACGAATAACATTCACACCCATGTTTTTTAAAAGTGACATTTCTGAATCTAACCCAGCCTTAATGAAATCATCAGGCTTGTTCCAGAAATCAGCATTTACAGTATTGGTTCCAATAGGGATATAATCCCAATTCATACCATTAATCATAAAATCTTGTCCATTGACAACTAATTTCATTCCTTTATCATTATTTACAACCTTCACTTGATCAACCTGAGCAAATACCGATGATGTAAATAAGAAAAGAATTAGTATTAGAAATTTGTTTTTCATTGTGTTTTTTTTAAAGTTGAGTTTATTTATTTATAAACTCAATTAGTTATTTTACGAATTTACTATTTATATATGATATTTTAAAAAACTAACCTTAACATAATCTCTACGCTATATAAAAAGCGCTTGCAATAAAAGAACTTAGCTTATTTTCTATATTTTTTTATATAAATTTTGTAAAGTAAGTAAATTAGAAATTTGATTTTTTTATTAAATGTTAAGGTAATGTTAAGTTAATTATGAATTAAAAATATAGTCAATTAACAATATTGTGTTCTAAATTCATATTTTTAGCGTATTTCTTAATTTAATGCCTTGCTTAAATCTTTAAATTGACTTTAAATTTTGCTTTTATTTAATTTCCTTTTTCAGGCATTTATAATCACTTTAAAAAAACACTTTGATATCAAAATTTGATAGCATATATTTAACTAATTTTATAAATTAATAAGTCAACTTATTCTATAACGGAATTGCATAAGATATTTAATTATGTGAATTTTCATTTGAAAAGGTTCACTTTTACCAAAGCTATTCATGAATTTATTAAAAAGAATACTATTTATAACCTTATTTATTCCAGTTATTATAGTTGCTCAAGCAATTCCACCAATAGTAAATTATACAGTAAAGGATTATTTAGGAGAAAATCAAAATTGGAAAATTGATCAATCTTTTGAAAATTATATTTATATAGGCAATAATAAGGGCTTGATGGAATATAATGGAGCAGATTGGAAAATTTACCCTTCGCCTAATAATTCAATAATACGATCAGTTAAAGTAATTGATAAAAAGATTTTTACTGGTTGCTATATGGATTTTGGATTTTGGATAAAAGATAATTATGGTAATTTAACATATACTTCGTTGGTTGAAAGATTATCGAATCCATTATTAAACGATGAATCATTTTGGAATATAGTACAATTTGAAGATTACGTATTATTTCAATCCTTAAAAAGAATTTACATTTATAATCTTACTGATGAGTCCTTTAAAATTATTGAAGCTCCTTCAAAAAGAGCAGTGCTTTTTAAAGTGGGAAATGCTATTTATTTTCAAAAATCCAACAAAGGTATTTTTAAAATTGAAAACGGGGAAGCTATATTGGTTTCTGATGAAAAAGAAGTAAAAGACCATGAAATTGTTGGTGCTTTTTTAACAAATAAAAAACCGCTGTTTCTAACTGAAAAAGGTGAATTCTATTTTTTTGAAAATGCTTCACTATCGCAATGGAATATAAGTTCAAATCAAATTTTAAAATCAGAAAATATTTACAGCAGTAGTATGCTATCTGACGGTAGTTTTATCCTAGGAACAATTTCAAATGGCGTTTACCATATTAATTCACAAGGAGATTTAATCCAGCATATAAATAAAGAAAAAGGATTATTAAATAACACCGTTTTATGTGTTTTTGAAGATAAAGATAAAAATGTTTGGTTAGGATTGGATGATGGGTTGAGTATTATAAATTTAGATTCTCCTTTTAATGTTTATAATGACATTAAAGGAACATTAGGAACGGTTTATACTTCCGTAATTTTTCAGGATAATTTATATGTTGGAACAAATCAAGGTTTATTTTATAAACCATACAACTCAAACAAAAAACTGCAAATTATAAATAATACACAAGGGCAAGTTTGGTGTTTAAAAGTTATTGATAACACCTTGTTTTGCGGACACAATTCTGGAACTTTTATTGTTACAAATGATTCCGCATTAAAAATTTCAGATCTTCCTGGAACCTGGGATATTAAAAAAGTGAAAGCGAACCAAAATATATTATTACAAGGCAACTATAATGGTTTAAGTGTTTTAGAAAAAGTAAGTGGCAAATGGAAATTTAGAAATAAAGTTGAAGGGTTTAATATATCTAGTCGTTTTGTTGAGTTTATCAATGAAAATGAGTTGATCATAAATCATGAATATGATGGAATTTTTAAGTTAAAGTTAAATACGGAATTTACTAAAGTTGAAAATGAACTGAAATTTAAACCTTTTGGCGTTGAATCTAGTTTGGTGACTTATAATGATGAAATCCTTCATTCTTCGAGTCTTGGCGTGTATCAATTTCAGAAAAGTAAAAATAAATTTGAAAGAGATTCGTTGTTATCTGCGTTGCTTTATAAAAGGGAAGACCCTATAAAAGGAAACTTAATAATTGATAATAAAAATAACCTTTGGGGCTTTTCCGATAGAAATATAGTTTTTTTAAAATATGATGCAATAAGTAACAAGCCTAAAAGAATTGATATTCCTGTTCAAAAAGCATTTAGGTCAAGTAACAGTGTTTCTGGTTTTGCTAATTTAAATTATTTAAAAGATGAAATTTTTCTGATAGGAAATACAAATGGTTTTACCACTTTAAATCTAGAAAAAGTAAAAACACGCGATTACAAGATTTTCATAAATTCATCATATAAACAAGAATTAAATTCCTCAAAAGAACAATTAGCACTCAATAATTCGAATAAATTAAAGTCCAATCAAAACAATCTGTTTTTTACATTTAGTGTTCCTGAATTTTATAAAAATATTGAAGTTGCTTATGCGCATAGATTAAAAGGATATAATGAAAAATGGAGTAGCTGGAGTGAAGATTCAAATGTTTCCTATGAAAACTTGCCGTTTGGCACTTATACCTTTGAAGTTAAAGCAAGAATTGGAAATGTAATTTCTGAAAATACGGCTGTATATTCTTTTGAAATAGATCCACCTTTTCATTTGTCAAACTTAGCTTTTGTTTTGTATTCAATTTGTTTGTTGCTGCTATTTATTTCGGTTCATTCTATTTATAAAATTTATCATAGAAAACAAACACAAAGATTGGTTAAAAAGAATCAGCGCCATGTTACTCAAATGCAATTGGAGAAAGACAAGGAAATTATGAAATTGAGAAATGATAAGTTACGACATGAAATAGATAGTAAAACAAGAGAACTTTCAGTTTCAACAATGAGTATTATTAAAAAGAATGAAATTTTAAACACGATTAAAAACGAATTGGCCAACATTAAAGATGATCAAAAGGTAAAGCCAGTTATTAAAATTATCAATAAAAATTTGACCAATACAAGTGATTGGGAAATGTTTCAGGAAGCCTTTAATAACGCAGACAGAGATTTTCTGAAAAAGGTAAAAGAAATACATTCAAATTTAACACCAAATGATTTGCGGTTGTGTGCATATTTAAGGTTGAACTTATCCTCAAAAGAATTGGCTCGTTTGTTAAGTATATCTCTCAAAAGTGTTGAAATAAAGCGCCATAGATTGCGAAAAAAAATGGAGTTACCTCATGAAGCCAATCTCGTAGACTATATTTTGAATATTTAAATTATAGGGCCTGGCTTTGACAAACTAATGTATGTAAAGCGGAGTAATACAAAATAATACGATCCTATAAATTGTGTAAGTTAAAAATAACTTGGATTGGAATTTCACTTAAATTCAGCACCTTTTTTCATTTAAATGGTTAAGAAATTTTTCATAAAAACAAATTCTTTTTCAAATAATATTTTTTCATTTTTCATCTACCTAATATTTATTTAAATTTTTAACTGTTTTAATAGTGGTAATTTGTTTAGTCAGTTTTTTGATTAAACAAATTTTCATTTTTAAAAATTTTAAGATTCCTTTTTGCTTTTTTTATCAATTTTTTGTGTGAAAAAACAACATTTTAGTATTAGCCGTTTGCATTATTCAAATCAAATTTTGTGAAAATTAACGAAAACGTTTTCGTTTAATTGTGTTTAAAACAATAAAAATTCAATAAATAATAAAAAAAACCATAAAAATGTAAAAGTAATTTAAGGTGCTTTATAATAACGCAACTATTACTACTTTTCGTCATCTAATAAATAGTTGGGTTATGCGACCTAATAATTAACTTAAACAAACAAAAAATGAAAGCAAAGTTTAATGGAATTTTAACGCTCTTGTTTGCGTTATTGGTGCAAATTTCTTTTGCACAAGAAAAACAAATTTCAGGTACAGTTTCTGACGGAAGCGGTCCTCTACCTGGAGTATCTGTGATTATTAAAGGTACCAATAAAGGTACACAAACCAACTTTGATGGGGCTTACCAAATACTCGCTAAACAGGGTGATGTATTGGTGTTTTCATATGTTGGTATGAAAACAGTTGAGGCCAAAGTTGCAGCTTCAGCCAATGTCAATATGACAATGCAGGAAGATTCAAACATGTTAGACGAGGTTATTATAACTGCTTATGGTACATCTACAAAAGCTGCATTCACAGGGTCAGCTGATGTTGTTGGTTCTAAGGATTTAGAATTAAGAAGCGTAACATCTGCTATTTCAGCAATTGAAGGTAGGGCTACTGGTGTTCAGTTTCTTTCAGCTTCGGGTCAACCGGGTTCATCTCCAACACTTGTTATACGCGGTGTAGGAACACTTAATGGTAGTTCAGACCCTCTTTATATTGTTGATGGAATGCAATTTGAAGGTGATATGAGCACAATTAGCCCAGGTGACATAGAATCGTTTACAATTCTTAAAGATGCAGCCTCTACATCATTATATGGTTCTAGAGCGGCTAATGGTGTTGTTTTAATAACTACTAAGAGTGGTAATAAAGGAGCCATAAAAGTATCTGCTTCAGTTTCTTCGGGTTTGGTATCAAGAGGTATTTCTGAATATGATGCGGTTACTCCTGGTCAATACTATGAAACAATGTGGGAGGCTTTAAGAAACACAAGTGCTGGTGGTGGAGATCCAGCTTATGCTTCAGCAAATATTTATGGCAGATTAGGGTATAACCCTTTTGATGTTTCAAACGATCAAATTGTTGGAACTGATGGTAAATTAAATCCAAATGCAAACTTAATTTATCAAGGTTTGGATTGGTATGATGCTATGGAGCAAACAGGAATAAGAAATAACTATAGTTTAAGCATAGCAGGTGGAGGTGATAATCACAAAATATTTTTCTCAGCTTCGTATTTAGATGAAGAAGGTTATGTGGTAACAACAGAATTTGATCGTTTAACAACACGTTTAAATGCAGATTTTGAGTTGAATCATTGGATTACAATGGGAGGTAGTACTAACATTTCACTTTCAAAATCTAGCGGGCCAACTTCTTCCGGAGCGAGTAGTATTGCTAACCCATTTGGTTTTGCTAAAGGCATGGGATCTATTTACCCAGTATATGTGAACGATTTAGATGGGAATTTTGTACGTGATGCTGCTGGGAACCCAATATTTGATAATGGAGAAGGTTATTCAGAATACAATATCAATACAAGACCAAGAAATCAAGGACGTCATGCGCTTCAAGAATTGCTGTTAAATGATGAACGATCAAATGATAACAGCTACGGGTTCAGATATTATGCAGACTTTAAAATAATAGAAGGACTTAACTTTAGACTTAACTATGGTAGAGATATTCAGGAAGGGCTTGACAAAGAATATGAAAACAATATTATTGGTGATGCACAGCCAACAGGAAGATATTCTGAAGATAGAAATAGAAGAGATGTAGAAAATTTCAATCAAATTTTAACATACAAAAAAAGCTTTAAGGATATTCATAATTTAGAAATTACTGCAGGTCATGAGAGTTTTAAAAGACTTTATGTGGGCTCTACTACTACATCAATTAAACAAGTAGTTGAAGGAATCTATGAATTTGACAACTTTGCAGAGCCAGTTAGTTTGGATGGTGCTACTACAGAAAAAACCATAGAAGGTTATTTTTTAAGGACTAACTATAACTACGATAACAAGTATTATATAAGTGCTTCAGCAAGAAGAGATGCTTCTTCTGTTTTTGATGCAGAATCAAGATGGGGTAACTTTTATTCTGTAGGTGCTTCATGGAGAATAGATCAAGAAGACTTTATGGATAATGTATCTTGGGTTGATAATTTAAAATTACGTGCTTCGTTTGGTCAAGTAGGTAATGATGATTTAGGAGACTTTTACTTGTCGCAACCAAGATATGGCTTAACACAGAATGCAGGGAGCCCAGCTCTTTATTGGTCAGAAATTGGTAATGCTGAATTACAGTGGGAAACTGTTGAAAGTTTTGATGTAGCCTTAGAGTTTGGTTTATTTAATAATATCTTAGAAGGTTCTTTTGAGTACTATAAGAAAAATTCTACGGATTTACTATACGATTTACCAATTGCACCTAGTAATGGTTTAAATGAATTCCCTACAAACGTTGCGGATATGTATAATTCAGGTTTTGAGGTTAGTTTAACAGGTCATTTAGTTGATAAAAATGATTTTAAATGGGATTTAACATTGCAGGCATCAACATTTAAAAATGAAATTACGAGCTTACCAGATCCAGTTGTTAACGGTTCTAAAAGATGGGAAGAAGGTAGATCTAGATATGACTTCTATTTGCTTCATACAGCAGGAGTAGATCCTGATAATGGAGATCAATTATTTTATATGTATGAAATTGATGATGATGGTAATAGTGTACCTGTATTAGGTGCTGATGGGGTTCAAGAAACAACGAATGACTGGGAGGAAACAGAAAGAGCTTATACAGGTGATAGTTCTATACCAGATCTTGTAGGTTCAGTTTCTAATAGTTTTAGATATAAAGGATTTAGTTTAAATGTATTGACGACCTTTGGTGTTGGTGGTACAATTTTAGATAATGGGTACTCAGCTATGATGCATAGTGGTAGCTATGGAGCGTCATCTCATCCTGATATTTTGAACGCTTGGCGTCAGCCAGGTGATGTGACGGATGTGCCTAGATTGCAAAATGGAAGTACTAAATTAGTACTATCACAATCTACTAGATTTTTAACAGATGCCTCTTTTTGGACACTGAAGAATGTTAATTTTGGGTATTCTTTTGACAGTTCTATTACAGACAAATTAGGATTGGATAATTTAAGAATAGCTTTAACAGGAGAAAACCTATACATAAAAACTAATAGAACAGGTTTAGATCCTCAATACGGTTTAGCAGGAACAGGAGAAGGGATCGACTATAGTCCATCAAGAATTTTCTCTTTTGACGTAACCTTTTCATTCTAATTGATTAATAATAATTAAAACATATGATTATGTTAAAAAAAATAAATTTATTGTTATTAGTAATAGCGATTATTACAATGACGTCGTGTTCAGAAGACTTTCTGGAAACAAGACCAACAGATGCCATTGCTTCTGCTGATGCATTGGCTACTGCCGACAATATGGCACTTGTAATTAACGGATTGCATCGTCTTTTATATGCTCAATCTCAAACCCTTCTTTCCGGTGGTGCGAGTGAAAGATCAGGTAACCACTATTGGGTGCCATTAGATGATAATTTAGCTGGAGGTTTAATTCATTCGGCCCCTGCTAATAATTTAAGTTGGCAAAACGATACACAATGGATATCACATAATCTAGAAACGTCATTAACGTCTGAACATTTATGGTACCAACGTTATCACATTATTGCAAGTACCAATGCCATAATTAATAAAGCAGCGGAAGGAACTATTACTGAAGATGCAAGATTTAAAGAGGTTTTAGGGCAGGCACACGCCTACAGAGCATACGCATATCATTCATTGGTGCAGCATTATGCTAAGGGATATTTAATTGGTAACCCTGCCTCTGATCCGGGTGTCCCATTATTATTTGCTTCTGAAGCTCCTTTTACTAGTGAACCAAGATCTTCAGTTCAAGCAATTTATGACCAATGTATGTTGGATGTTAACACTGCTATTGATTATTTTAAGGGCGCTACTTCAAGACAATCAGGAACTGCAGACGGTAAATCTCAACTTAATATTGATGTTGCATATGGACTTAAAGCACGTATAGCTTTAAATAGTGGAGACTGGCGTACGGCCGCTGATGCTGCCAAATTAGCGCGTCAAAATTACCCTTTAATGGACGAAAGCGATTATTATTCTGGATTTAATACAACACTTCTTTCTGAAGTTATATGGGGGAGCAATGTAATAACTACAGAAACTACGTTTTTCCGTTCTTATTTTTATTTAATGAGTAATACGTTCGCTGGAAGTCAGAATAGATCTAATCCAAAAATTATGGATAAAAGATTGTACGCTCAAATACCTAATACGGACTACAGACAAGGTTTGTTTTTAAAAGATGCTCCAAATTCAAATTCGTCAGCATCTAACGGAGAAGGTGGTTGGACTAAACAAACGAACCCTTTGTACACTACCAAAGCGGAATTTGATGCTGCAACAAATGCGATTAGGACCGAATATGGTTTGGCATCTAACCAAAACACGCATCCATATATGCATTTTAAAATGAAAAATAAAGCTCCTGGAACTACCGATCCAGATGACATTATTTTAATGCGTTCTTCTGAAATGTATTTAATTGAAGCAGAAGCAGAAGCTATGTTAGGTAATATTGTTGCAGCTCAAAATGCCTTAAAACCATTAGGTGAAAAACGCGATAGCGCATACAATGTTACTGTTTATAATACCCAAGCTAGTTTAATGAATCATATTAAGTTTCAACGTGGTTTAGAATTATGGGGAGAAGGCTTTTTGTATACAGATAAAATACGTTGGGATGAAGGAATTGACCATGCTGCCAATGGAGGTTCTGGAGCTTCTCAAGTTCTTTACAATGATGGATTTAAACAAGATAAACCATCGCTTAATAAGCAGTGGGTATTTAAAATCCCTCAAGCAGAAATGGATTCAAATCCTAATTTGACACCAGCAGATCAAAATTAATTAGATTTTAATAATTTTAAAAGCCACCTCAATTGAGGTGGCTTTTTTTTTATAAAAGAATTGAGTTTAATTATTAATAAATTTTATTTTAAACATTCTCATTGAGCAAAGTCTGTATGAGCATACAATTGAATTTTTAACACCCCTAAATTTTATGAACTATAATTTTAACAACAAATGAATCTAATTAAGAAAAATTTAACACAATACAATAAGGGAAAGTTCATTATGAAGCGACTTAATGATAATTATTGTTTATTTTTGAAAATTCTTATAAAAGAAACCCTTTTAGTATGAAAAAAATATTTTTATTGCTTTTTTTGTTATTATTCAGTGTAGCAAATTACGCTCAAATTCACAACCCTGTAAAGTGGTCAACTTCAGTTAAAAAAATATCAGCAACAGAATATGACTTGATAGTAAATGCTGCTATTGAAACAAATTGGCATTTATATTCTCAAAATGTACCAGAAGATGGTCCAATTCCAACCAGTTTTAGTTTTGAAACTTCTAAAGATGTTGAATTAGTAGGGAAAACTTCAGAAGAAAAAGGACATACCGTTGACGATCCTGTTTTTATGATGAAAATCAAGTATTTTGAAACAAGTGCTACTTTTAAACAACGTATCAAATTACTCAATGAAAATGCCGTTACTGTTTTAGGGGAAGTTGAATTTATGGTGTGTGATGATGCCAATTGTTTGCCACCAACTTTTGTAGATTTGAAATTTTCAATTCCAGCAACTAAAACAACAGCAGATAATACTTCTAAAATAGAAAATAATCAGGATTTAAAGCTGGTTGAAAAAAAAAAGCAATCTAAATCTTCTAATAGAAGTTTATTAGGGATTTTCATTATAGCTTTCTTTTCGGGTTTTGCAGCATTGTTAACACCATGCGTGTTTCCTATGATTCCTATGACTGTGAGCTTTTTCACCAAACAAAGTAAAAGTAAAGCCGCAGGAATAAAAAACGCCATTTTTTACGGTTTGTCCATTGTGATTATTTACGTGCTTTTAGGTTCGTTGGTAAGTGCATTTTTTGGGGCCGACGCCTTAAATGCGCTCTCCACAAATGTTTGGTTTAACATTATTTTCTTTTTGTTATTAATTGTATTTGCAGTTTCTTTTTTAGGAGCTTTCGAAATAGTATTGCCAAGTTCTTGGGGAACAAAAGTAGATGCGCAAGCCGATAGAGGTGGTATCATAGGCATCTTTTTTATGGCACTTGCTTTGGCAATTGTTTCATTTTCGTGTACAGGTCCAATAGTTGGAACTTTACTGGTTGAAGCAGCTGCAGGAGGAAATCAAATAGGACCTATAGTTGGGATGTTAGGTTTTTCATTAGCCTTAGCAATTCCATTTGCTTTATTTGCAGCTTTCCCAGGTTGGTTAAACTCATTACCAAAATCAGGTGGATGGTTAAATACAGTTAAGGTAGTTTTAGGATTTTTAGAATTGGCATTGGCATTTAAATTTTTATCGAACGCAGATTTAGTGTTGCAACTACACTGGTTAGAACGTGAAGT
>BS_KBA_SWE02_21mDRAFT_10001023_pt1 | contig 10596 bp, 7 predicted proteins | sample BalSeasSWE02_21m_FD_9196 | JGI IMG/M metagenome (IMG submission 9196)
TCAGACCAAAGCGTGGAATAACCCTGGGCCTGTAAAAGATCAGCCATTACCCGCGAGGTAAAACCTTCACCGGTTGATAGCAGCTCTGCCTGCACGACGGGTGGACACTGTTCGAGCAGAGCTACCCCTTCCAGCCGGGACTGCAGGCGTTTAAGTTGTGCCTGCAGAAACTCTGTCGCCAGAGGGCTGGCCCAGCCAAGCTTCTGCATATTTTCCAGAATACCCTGCTCTTTTAAACGAATGCCTTCCAGAACGGCTTTGTAATCATCACCAGCAATGGCCGTTTTTATGGCTTTTTCCAGCAAATCTGTCACACCATACATGGCAGACAATACCACCACGACTTTTTCGCTGGCCGCTGCTCTGCTGATAATGCCGGCAGCCGCTTTGAAGCCGTCTATGTCAGCCAGCGATGAGCCTCCAAATTTCTGAACTAACATTTTCTATGTCCCCTGCTGATATTAATTTTCTTTAAATGTAAGCGTTACTTTATTCAATTCATGGCCGTTAAATCAGCTTTTGGCTAAATAACCGTCTTGATGCACCGAGCTAACGGCGCGGCCTGATGGATCATTCATTTTTTGAAAACTGGCGTCCCATAACACCGCTTCTGGTGTGCTGCATGCCACCGTTGGTCCACCGGGTACGCATTCGGCGGCACTGGCAAGCGGGAAATGGTTCTCAAACATGCGCCGGAACAGGTAGGCCTCTTCATTAATCGGTGTGTTGTAGGGAAAACGCTTGGCGGCGTGCTCCATTTGTTTTGCACTCACCTGGGTTTTCGCGTATTCACGAACTCCGTCAATCCAGGTATAACCCACACCATCTGAAAACTGTTCTTTTTGACGCCAGGCGATTTCTGCGGGCAACATATCACTGAAAGCTTCACGTAATATCTGCTTTTCCATCTTGCCTTTTGTAATCATTTTATCTTTTGGATTCTGCGTCATGGACACGTCCAGAAATTCGCGGTCCAGAAAAGGCACTCGGGCTTCAACACCCCAGGCCAACATGGCCTTGTTGGCCCGCAAACAATCGTAACTGTGCAGGCGGGATAGCTTTCGGATGGTTTCTTCATGAAAAGAACGTGCGTCAGGTGCCTTATGGAAATACAGATAACCACCAAATATTTCATCAGCGCCCTCCCCTGAGAGCACCATTTTTATCCCCATGGCGTGAATTTTTCTCGCCAGCAAATACATTGGAGTGGCGGCGCGGATGGATGTAACGTCGTAGGTTTCAATGTGGTAGATGACCTCATCCAGCGCATCCAGACCTTCCTGCAGGGTAAATTCGAAGCCGTGGTGGACCGTACCGATATGCGCGGCGACCTTTGCAGCGGCTGCGAGATCCGGTGCACCTTTGAGCCCAACCGCAAATGAATGCAGACGCGGCCACCACGCCGGACTGCGCTCATCGTCCTCAACCCGCATACTGGCATGTTTTTGGGTGACCGCAGCGATAATGGATGAATCCAGACCACCGGAGAGCAGAACACCATACGGCACATCCGTCATAAGGTGACTGATGACCGACTTTTCCAGCGCTTTGTGGATGGCTTTAATGTCGGTTTCGGCATTTTCAACTGCGGAAAACTCCTGCCAATCACGCTGGTAATACTGCGTTGGTTTATCGTCTTCACTGCTCCAGTAATGCCCGGGAGGAAACTCCAAAACGACGGTGCAGACATCCATCAGGGCTTTCATTTCCGAGGCCACATATAACTGATGTTCATCATCGAAACCGTAATACAGCGGAATAATGCCAATCGGATCACGCGCGATCAGGTAGCGTTTTTTGGTCTCATCGTACAGCACAAAAGCAAACATACCCTGCAGGTCATTAAGGAAATTGCTGCCCTTTTCCAAATACAGCGGCAATATGACTTCACAATCAGATTCCGTTGCAAATTCATAAGGTTGGGTTAAGTTCGCACGCAAAACCTTGTGGTTATAGATTTCACCATTGACTGCCAGTGATTGTTTGCCATCAGGTGAGAGCAGTGGCTGTGCGCCGGTATTGACATCAACAATGGCCAGACGCTCATGCGCGAGCACCGCGCCTTCGCAAACATGAATTCCACTCCAATCCGGTCCACGGTGTCTCATCAGGCGGGATTGCCGCAACGCGACCTGCCGCAACGCCTGCAAATCGCCATTGATATTCAATACAGCAAATATAGAACACATAATAAATCCCTAAAGGTATTAATCCAATTCCAACCCTGCATGATACGTTCAGTTTGCGCGTCATGGAACCAGCAAAATGGATGTTTCTTTAACCAGTTACCTAATGTTGTGTCAATGTTGAATGGGCAGGATTTGCGGGTCTAAAAACGTAAAGACCCCGTTGGAACGTTACCTGGGTATTGCAGCAATTGCGACGACCAAATTTTAACGCATGCGGGCCTGGAGATTCGCCAGCGCTTCACTGCCGGGGTTCAGTTTTTCAAATTCAAGATCTTTCATTGGTGTTGCAGAAGTGCGGTAAATACGATGCATCTCGGGTAATTCTGCGTTGATGTATAACAAGCCGGTGACCACCTCTCCCAGTGCGCGTTGCTGCTCCAGATAGCGCATCACCTTACTGCGATCGGTTGCATTGTAACCACTGTCGGCTTTCTTTAGCAGCAGCTTTGAGCCATCGTGAAGTTCCACCACGATACTTGTTCCTTCTGCGTAACTGACCTTGATTTCATCGGTTTTAGGAATAAAGTCCGTTTGCGAAGCAGGGTGATAATGATCACGCGTGTAGGTGTAGCTCTTGGTTGATCCTTCGTGGTTATTGAATGTTACACACGGGGAAACCACATCAACGATAGCGCAACCGGGGTGCAGGATACCGGCCTTGATCAGGGTCACAAGTTGTTCACGGTCACCCGAAAAACTTCTCGCAACAAAACTGCTGCCCATTGATATCGCGGTCGATACCGCATCAATGTTTTTCCATTGGTTAATATCCCCTTTCTTCGACTTACTACCCTTATCTGCTGCAGCCGAGAACTGACCCTTGGTTAAGCCATATACACCATTATTTTCAATGATATATAACATATTCAGATTACGCCGCACGGCATGACCGAACTGGCCAAAGCCAATCGAAAGCGAATCACCATCACCGGAGACACCGATACACACCAGGTCGCGATTCCCGGAGTGAGCACCAATAGCCACAGACGGCATGCGACCATGAACCGAGTTGAAACCATGGGCGCCTGAAAGAAAATAAGCGGGTGTTTTTGAGGAACAGCCAATACCGGAAAGTTTGATCACTTTCTCCGGCGGCATNGATAACTCCCAGAATGCCTGGACGATNGCTGCAGTGATGGAATCATGCCCNCAGCCNGCNCAAAGTGTTGATAAAGNACCCTCGTAATCACGCTTGAGCAAACCGATTTCATTGGTCAGTTGGCCGGGCAGATCAATTTTTGGTTTTTTGATAAAACTCATGCCACGTCCTTTGCACGCAAGTGCTCATAGACACCCTCATACACACATGAACTCGGAATAGGCATTCCACTGTAATGCAAAACCGGTATCAGCTTGCGGGCATCTGTATTGGTTTCCAGGATTAACAACGAGCGCAGTTGCGCGTCGCGGTTTTGTTCGACTACAAATATCGTTTCGTGCTGTTCGACAAAACGCGTAACCTCCCCGTTGAACGGAAAAGCCCGAACCCGCATATAATCTGCATGGATGCCTTGCTCACGCAATTCGTCCAGTGCTTCGATCACCGCACAATCCGAACTTCCATAGGCAATAATACCAACGCCGGTTTCTTTTTCTGCCTGTGTCAAAATGGGTTTGGGTACCAGTGTCCTGGCGGTCTTCCATTTGACCAGAAGACGATCGACGAGATCCTTGTATTCATCGGAACTCTCGGTATACATACCATGTTTATTGTGACCGGAGCCACGCACAAAATACGCCCCCTTGGGATTCTCACCGGGAAGGGTTCGCGCTGCAATGCCATCGCCATCGACATCGAGATAACGATAGAATTTTTCCAGTTTATCGACATCCTCGGAGCTTAAAACCTTGCCCCTGTCCCACCGATAATTGTCATCCCACTTTAGTTCCGGCGTCATCCAGTCATTCATGCCGATATCCAGGTCGGATAACACGAAGACCGGTGTTTGCAGGCGTTCAGCAAGATCAAAAGCACTGACAGCCATTTCAAAACACTCGTAGGGATTGGCTGGCAGCAACAATGGGTGTTGTGTATCACCATGTGAAGCATAGGCACACATCATGATATCGCATTGCTGTGTACGGGTTGGCATACCGGTGGATGGCCCAACCCGCTGAACGTCAAAAAATACGGACGGAATTTCGGTGTAGTAGGCAAAACCGATGAACTCACTCATCAATGAAATTCCGGGGCCTGAAGTGGGTGTAAAAGCCCGGGCACCGACCCAATTGGCTCCCAGCACAGTACCGGCGGCGGCCAACTCATCCTCCGCCTGTATGATCACGTAGTTTTTCTGGCCGGTTTCTTTATCTATTCGAAACATTTTGCAATAGGCTTTGAACGCATCCATTAAACCGGTTGATGGTGTAATGGGGTACCAGGCACCAACCGTCGCACCTGCATATACGCAACCCAGGCCAGCAGCAGAATTACCATCAATCATGATATGTTTGCTGTTATCGCCCATGGTTTCAGCGTGCATCGGCAGCGGGCAGGTGAAATTTTCTTTTGCGTAATTAAAACCAATGCTGATGGCCTTTAAATTACTCTCGACCAACTTTGGCTTGCTGGCGAACGTTTCCTCAATCAATCGTTGTAAGACCTGGGTGTCTATATTCAACAGCGCAGCCAGAACACCCACGTAAGCAATGTTCTTCATCAGGATGCGGACCCGGGCATCACTGAAGTTTTCATTGCAAAGTTTTGCAAATGGTACGCCTAGGACCGTGATATCGGTGCGGTTTAACTGGCGTTCACGCGGCCAGGTTGAATCATAGACCAGGAATCCGCCGGGGCTGACATTGTCCATATCCTTTTGATAGGTCTGGGCATTCAGAGCCACCATGACATCCACTCTTTTAGAGCGGGCCATATAACCCTTGTGATTGACACGTATTCCATACCAGGTCGGCAAACCCTGGATATTAGATGGAAACAGGTTTTTACCGGTTACCGGTATACCCATACGGAATAAAGCTTTCAATAACAAACCATTGGCGCTAGCTGAACCCGTCCCGTTCACCGTACCGATCTTTAATACAAAATCATTTACCCGGTTTTCTGACATGCGCGCTTTCCGTTGTTGGCTGATCCGTTATAGTCAATTGCATGCGGGAACTTAAAGAGTGATTTCTGCATATCCCAGGCTGCTGTCGGGCAGCGCTCGGCACACAGGCTGCAATGAATACACAAATTCTCATCCTTGACCATGACCCGTTTGGTCTGTTTGAGCTCTTCAGAAACAAATAACGGCTGATCCTGGTTCACCCTTGGAGCCTTTAACTGGCCGAGCAGGTCAACTTCGTCAACATTGGATGTCATGGTCAGGCACTGGGTCGGACAGATATCCAGACAGGCATCACATTCGATGCACAGGGTGTCAAAAAACACCGTCTGGATGTCGCAGTTCAGACAGCGTTCAACCTCTTGTTGCACCTGCTCCGCGGTAAAGCCCAGTTCCACTTCGGTAACCAGATCCTTGAACCGCTGTGACAACTCCACGTGTTCCATCTTGCGTCTTGCGGCGGGATCAAAATCGTTGGAGTAGCTCCACTCGTGCATACCCATTTTGCGACTGCCAAGATTCATCAGGACCGGTAGTCGTTCGTGCAGATCCTGACCCTGGCAGTGACGGTGAATGGAAATGGCAGCCTGGTGACCGTGTTCAACGGCCCAGATAATGTTTTTAGGCCCAAACGCAGAATCACCACCGAAANACACACCCGGCAGGGTTGATTCAAAGGTGGTTTTATCCACCACCGGCACNTCCCACTGGTCAAATTCAATTCCAAGATCCCGTTCGATCCATGGGAATGCGTTGTCCTGACCGATAGCGAGAATCACGTCATCACAGGGAATGGTAATTTCGCCGGTAGCCACCTGGTTGACGATACGGCCATATTCAATTTCGTACTCAACCTTTTTGAAAACCATGCCGACCAGCCGGCCATCTTCAATAACAAATTCCTTGGGAGAATGATTAACCACTATTTCGACGTTTTCTTCTTCAGCATCTTCCAGCTCCCATTCAGAAGCTTTAAAGAAATCCCGGGGTTTGCGCGCCATGACCTTGACGTTTTCAGCACCCAGTCGCAACGAGGTGCGACAACAGTCCATCGCCGTGTTGCCCACACCGATGATCAGCACACGTTTACCAATTTGTTTAAGGTGCCCGAAAGCAACCGATTCCAGCCAGGTGATGCCAATATGAATATTGGCGGTGCCTTCCTCGCGGCCCGGCAATGTCAGTTCTTTGCCTTTGGGTGCACCGGTACCCACAAATATCGCGTCGTAACCTTCATCCAGCAACGCTTTCATACTGTTGATGGGATGGTTCAGACGCAGGTCAACCCCCATCTCTACGATGTAGGAAATTTCTTCATTAAGTACGGGTGCCGGTAGGCGAAACGATGGGATATTTGAACGCATCAGGCCACCTGGCTCAGCCAGTGCCTCAAAAATTGTGCACTCGTAACCCACTGGCATCAAGTCATTGGCAACCGCAAGTGATGCACAACCGGCACCGATCAGGGCGATTTTCTTGCCATTCTTTTTTTCCGGGATAAGCGGCAGGCGATCACTGATGTCAGCGTCGCGGTGGTCTGCGGCTACACGCTTGAGTCGGCAAATTGCGACCGGCTTTTCATTGGTGCGTGCACGCCGGCAGGCAGGTTCGCACGGTCGGTCACAGACCCGGCCAAGTATGCCCGGGAAAATATTACTTTCACGGTTCTGAATATAGGCGTCGGTGAATTCGCCCTGTGCAATCAATCGAATGTACTCAGGTACATCAGTATGCGCAGGGCAAGCCCACTGGCAATCCACTACTTTTTGGAAATAATCCGGGTTATTTGTATTAGTGGGTTTCATTCTGGATCCCTAATTTTTCCCACATCCTCTACTCTTATGGCCATGCGAGGCGCAAGGATAACCGTTTTATTCGGGCAAATCACCATGGAATGTTTCTCATTCGTAAAGCGCTGCGAAGCGCCGTTCCTAGAGAATCTGATCCAGCGCATCCAGCAGACGGTCCAGTTCTTCTTTTTTGGTGTAGTGGACAAATGATAAACGCACAACACCCTTCTGGGGTGGTATACCCAGTGCCCCCATCAATCGATAGGCGTAGCAGTTACCGTTGCCAACGCCAATGTCCCTGGCGGCAAGTGCCGCAGCTATCTCTGAGGGGTCGCGGTTTTCCACGGTAAAAGCAACAGTGGGTGCACGGCTTTTTGTGACCGACTTGCCAATCAAACGCACGGCTTGCCGTTGACTGAGAAAATCCAGCAAAGGCCGCAGATTCCTGCGTTCAGTATGCTGAAACAAGGCCCGTACCCTGGATGTTTTTTGTTTCGATGTAACCTCATCATCACCAAAGTGGTGTGAATAGACGGCCTCGAAATAGTCGATCACACCATTTACGGATGCAATTTGAGCGTGATCCGGACCCGCCGGGGTAAACCGCGCGGTCGGATGATCGACATTGAAAAAATGACCCTGATTGGGTAATTTTTCATTGATAGTCTTGCGCATGGTCATCACACCAAGGTGCGGGCCATACACTTTATACAGGGAAAACAGATAGATATCAGCACCAAGCGCTTCAACATCAGGCAAGCCATGGCCAGCGTAAGAAACTCCGTCAACAATTGAGATGGCGCCTACAGCGTGAATTTTGTCTGTCCATTCACGCACCGGATTCACGCTGCCAACTATATTCGAGCAATGCGTAAATGCCACCACTCGAGTTTTCTCGTTCAACAAATCATCCAGCCCCGCTGCGTCCAATTCTGCGCTCTCCGGGTCCACCTGCCATTCTCGGATAACCATACCTTCCGCCTCAAGTCTTCGCCAGGCGCCGACATTGGCTTCGTGATCCTGATTGGTGACGATGATTTCATCACCCGCTTTGAGATGCTGCCGCAATGCCTGGGCAACAACGTAGGTGTTTTGTGACGTGGATGGACCAAAGTGAACCTCGTCCGTTGCCACGTTAAGCCATTGAGCCATTCGTTCACGCGCCCGGGTCATTTGTCTGCCCGCACTGCTCGATGGTTCGAAACCATAATAAGGCTGTACTTTCGTTTCACGGTAATAACGATGCAGGGAATCAATCATCTGGCCACAGGCGAACGAGCCACCGGCATTCTCAAAATGCGCAAACCCTTGCAGAGATGGTTCACTAAAAGCAGGGAATTGGCTTCGAATAAAATTGATATCTAGTTGTGTCATGGCGAACCTTTTTTATTTAACAAAGCACTACATTCCAGCCTCTGGCAAATAATGTCAATGCCAATGACAATAAGTTTTATGGCGTTTAATTTTGAATGCGATCATCGTCTCTCTATATCCCGGGCAGGCAGAATATTCGATTTCCTTAATAAACCAAGTTTATATATACTTGTGAACCCTAACCTCCTAACAAAAGAAGGTTTTTATCACAAGAGAGGCAGCTGAAATGAGCAGCACAGATTTGAAACCCGGTATTAACCCGAACACCATGTCTATCATTGTCACTAAAGGAAGCCTTGACTGGGCCTATCCGCCTTTTATTCTCGCGACCACTGCTGCGGCCATGGGTTTGGAAGTCACCATGTTTTTCACTTTTTATGGCCTTCCCTTGTTAATGAAAGACCTGAGTCTCCAAATAAGCTCTTTGGGCAACCCCGCCATGAAAATGCCGATGATGGGTATGCATATGGGCCTGCCTAATATCGTTTCTGCAATCCCCGGTGTCGATGCCGCCGCCTCCATAATGATGAAGAACCTTATAAAGAAAAAGGGTGTAGCTTCCATTCCGGAACTTCGCGACCTTGCCGTTGAGGCCGATGTGCGCTTGATTGCATGTCAAATGACTTTGGATCTGTTTGAATACTCAAAGGATGACATGATTGATGGAGTGGAGATCGGCGGCGCAGCAACTTATATTGAAGTGGCCACTCAAAGCCATATCAACCTGTTTATCTGATTTTTTGAATACCTGATTAAGGAAAACACTCATGGCAGACCAAGTACTTGACGCAAAAGGCCTGAATTGCCCGTTGCCCATTCTTAAAGCAAAGAAAGCACTAAAATCACTGGAAAGTGGCCAGACCCTGGAAGTGATTTCTACTGACCCTGGTTCCGTTGCTGATTTCGGCGCTTTTTGTCGAACCACCGGAAATGAACTGGTGGAGCAAAACGAAGCAAACGGCGTCTATACCTATCTTATTCGCAAAGCTGGTTAGTCCGTTTAAGCGGGTAAAAAACGACGCTATTTTTTTATTAAGAATGGGGCTCTGTGGCTCCGTTCTTATTTTGAGCGGCCGGAAACAGATGCATATCAACCAGGGCGTTTCGTAAGGCGCTTAAAAAGCCGTTTTCATCCATTCGATAGTAATCAATTTTCATGGTTAGGGCGCTGCCAAAAATAATACTGATAAGTGTTAACACAGAGCCAAGCGCTAATGTAGACATACCGGTTATTCCCTGTCCAATGGTACAACCAAGCGCTACCACACCGCCAAACCCCATAAAGACACCACCGAGCATATGCCGGATCATATCGGCCCGGTCGGTGAACGTTTCCAGATGGAATTTACGGGTCAGAATGACATAGAGAAAAGAGCCTAGAATCACGCCAAATACAGCCGCAATACCGAAACTGATCGTTGAACCGGAAAAGGTTTGCAGATACATCAGGCTATCGGCCGTCGGGCCGGTAAACGTGTAGGACTCCAGACGCACAGGTTCAAAGTCGTCGAAGCCAACCACGCCCGTAATATACCAACCGGCAGGAATGATCAGCCCTATGGTTATGCCCGCCAGCATATTGTCAAAACTTTGCCTGAGTTCTTTACCCTTGAGCGCATACAGCACCAACCCACCGCCAACAAGTATCGCAAAACCAGCGTGCACAAATGTCGTGTTATCCAGTCCGAGCGCGCTACTGACAAGTGTGTCAATGCCCTGGTCCACAGCTCCGTATGCTGCCAGGTTGATATTAGTCACTTCAATGAGGTTTGTCCTTAGCAACGAAAGCAAACCACGCATGGTCATATAGGCGCTTAACCCAATGATAATCATCACCACCAATGACTTGAGATTACCCCCACCGGCCCTGACCAGCGTTCGATTTGCACAACCTGAAGCCAGGGTCATACCTACGCCGAACAGAAACCCGCCCAAAAGGTGTCCTAACCAGCCGAAGTTTGGTGTCAGGTAAATGGCCTCTTTAACGTCTACCAAACCCTCGAGCTGGAGCGTTTGTGTAACCAGTGTTGCAATACCGATTGCCAGCAACCAGGCACGCAAACGGCCCTTGTTACCCATATTTACCCAGTCGCTTACTGCACCCATTGTGCAGAAGTTTGTCTTGTTTACCACTGCGCCAAATATAATTCCCAAGAGGAAACTTAATGTGGCTACCTT
>BS_KBA_SWE02_21mDRAFT_10001024_pt1 | contig 10582 bp, 6 predicted proteins | sample BalSeasSWE02_21m_FD_9196 | JGI IMG/M metagenome (IMG submission 9196)
AGAATCGCTCTTGATCTTCTCCACCTTCACCCGAATTACTTTTCCCACCAATTCTATTCATGGCTATTGCCAAATTTTCATGGGCTTCTTTACTAATAGAACCATAGGACATCGCTCCGGTTTTAAAACGCTTAACGATTTCAGTCCACGGTTCAACTTCATCAATTGCTATTGGATCATAATTTGTAAATTCAAATAAGCCTCTAATCGTCATTAAAGCTTTGGATTGGTCGTTTACCAATTCAGCATATTCTTTATAAGTTGATGGATTGTTCGACCTAACAGATTCCTGGAGCTTAGCAATGGTCAGTGGATTGAATAAATGTTTTTCACCTCCACGTCTCCAACGGTATTGTCCGCCAATTTCCAAATCGAGATTGGCACTGATATGTTGTGTTTGGTAGGCTTTTTTATGTCGTTTTGAAATTTCTTTCTCAATTTCCATTAGCCCAATACCCTGAATTCTTGTAACGGTATTTGGAAAGTATTTTTCGACACATTTTGTATTTATTCCAATACATTCAAATAATTGAGCACCTCTATAAGAATTCAAAGTGGAGATTCCTATTTTGTTCATTATTTTAAGAATCCCTTTACCTACTGCCTTGTTATAATTTTTAATGGCTTCCTCAAATTCAAGTCCTGTGATATCCTGCTCTTGCAATTGAAGTTCAACAATCTCATTAACCATATAAGGATTAATTGCACTTGCACCGTAACCAAACAATAATGCAAAATGATGGACTTCACGAGGTTCAGCCGATTCAACAATAATACTAATTTTAGAACGCTTGCCTTTGCCATACAATCCATTATTCACATAAGAACAGGCCAATAAAGCAGGTATTGGAGCTTTCTCTTTATTTACATTTCTGTCTGAAAGGATAATGATATTGGTTCCGTTGTCTATTGCGTTTGAAGCGATTTTAACAATTTCTTCTAGAGCTTCTTCTAGACCATTTACACCTTTAGCGATATCATATAAAATTGAGATTTCAGTGACTTGATAGCCAAAACTTCTATCGTTGTTTTTTATTTTATCCAAATCCTGTTTAGAAATTACAGGATTTTGAATTTTTAACTTTTTACAGTGCTTATCATTGATTTCAAAGATATTGGTATCCGATCCTAAGGTTAAACTGATGTCTGTAATCAATTCTTCCCTAATTCCATCTAAAGGAGGATTGGTAACTTGAGCAAATAATTGTTTAAAGTAATTATAAATGAGTTGTGGATAATCTGACAAAACCGCAATTGGCGTATCACTTCCCATTGAACCAATGGCTTCTTTACCATTTTGTGCCATTGGCAAAATGATCGTATTCAAATCTTCTTGAGTATATCCAAAAACCGTTTGTCTTACATTTAAGTCTTCTTCAACATGTGTAACTGCCTTTTCTCTGTATGGAATATCTTTTAGAAAAATTAAATTCTTATTCAACCATACTCTATAAGGATATTTTGAAGCAATTTGTTCTTTAATTTCTTCATCATTAATGATACGTCCTTCATCCATATTGACCAGAAACATTTTTCCAGGTTCCAAACGCCCATGAAATTTTATGTTTTTAGGTTCAATATCCAAAACACCTGTTTCGGAAGACATAATTACGTAGTCATTTTTTGTGACTGTATAACGCGACGGTCTTAACCCATTTCTATCTAGGACTGCTCCAATATAGCTTCCATCAGTAAATGGTATGGAAGCAGGACCGTCCCAAGGCTCCATTAGGCAAGAGTTAAATTCATAAAATGCCTTTTTAGTATCTGACATTTCAGTATTTTTTTCCCAAGCTTCAGGCACCAACATCATCATGACCTCAGGTAAAGAACGACCCGTCATCAATAATAATTCAACAACCATATCCATAGATGCTGAATCAGATTTTCCTTTTAAAACAATAGGAATGACTCGTTTAATATCTTCGCCAAACCAATCGCTTTGCATAAGCTCTTCGCGAGAAAACATGCGTGATACATTTCCCCTCAACGTATTGATCTCTCCATTATGGCACATATATCTAAAAGGCTGAGCCAAATCCCAAGTAGGGAATGTATTTGTTGAAAAACGCTGATGGACCAATGCTAATTTGGCATCCAATGCTGGATCCAATAAATCTTCATAATAAACGCTTATGTCTTGAGGTAATAAAAGCCCTTTATATATTATAGTTTTGGTTGATAAACTTGGAAGGTAAAAAAAGGATGATTCAGAAATTTTAGAATTATAAATAATATGTTCAGCTATTTTTCTGGCAGAAAACAATTTCAAATTAAATTCAAAATCACTCTGCACTTCATTCGCTTTTCCGATAAAAACTTGCTTTATAAAAGGTTCACTCTTAGCTGCAATCGAACCAATATTTGTATTGTTTATAGGCACTTCTCTCCAGCCAAGCAATTTAAGCCCTTGTTCTTTGATGCTTTCTTCAAAAATTGAAATACAATAATCTCTTTGATTTGATTTTTTTGGAAGGAACACATTACTGACCGCATATTGATTTCGTTCAGGTAGATCAAAATTGCAATATTTCACAAAAAAATCGTGTGGTATATCAATTAAAATTCCAGCACCATCACCTGTTTTGCCATCTGAACTTACGGCTCCTCTATGCTCTAATTTGACCAGAATTTCCAAAGCCTTGTGGATAATATCATTGGATCGTTTTCCTGTTAAACTACATATAAATCCTGCACCACAATTATCGTGTTCAAATTCTGGCAAATAAAGCCCCTGCTTTTCCAACATAACCTTCAAAATTAATAATAAATAATAGTTATCTAATTTGCGAATATATAAGGTTAAACACTAAAATTATAATGTTGATTGCATTATTATGACTTCAATAATATTATGCTTAATTAATTCATTTTTTTTGCTAAACCAATCTTAATATTACGAAATTAATAACAAATTTTAATGAATATTATTTAACAAATTGAATATTCTATTAAATATATTTTAGTAAATATTATGTTTTGATAGAAATTACTCAGTAAACTCCTACAATTAATTTTTTTTGTTCATTTTCTTAATTTTCGAATTCTTATATTTTTAATCTTTTTTTTTATACCCCTTATTTTTTAGGGGTTAAAAATGATATTATCATAAAAATGAATCTTAACACCCATAAAAATACATACCATAAATTTTTTTTTATATAGTTTTGGCTCGTTAATTATAAAACTTATATTATGAAAAAAATTATTATTGCATTGTTATTATTATCAATTAGTGTAAATGTTTTTGGTCAAGAGGAAACTGAAGAACAAACAAAGAAATTTTCGTTGTCAGGTAGTATTGATGCTTATTATAGGGTCAATTTTGATGCACCTAATGATGAAAATGCCATAGCACCGGGATCTTCATTTGCTAACCTTCCTGGATTTGCTTTAGGCATGGCAAATGTTATAGCTTCGTATGAAGGAGAAAAGGTTGGTTTTGTTGCCGATTTAGTTTTTGGACCAAGAGGTACAGACGCAATTTTTGCTTCACCAATGTATTCTGCAACAGGTAATATTGTAAATCAATTATATGCTTATTGGAATGTAAGTGAATCTGTCACATTAACATTTGGTAACTTCAATACCTTTTTAGGTTATGAGGTTATTTCTCCAACAGGAAATTTTAATTATAGCACATCTTATCTCTTTTCATATGGCCCATTTAGTCATACAGGTTTGAAAGCTGATTTTGCTTTATCAGAAGATTTTAGCTTGATGTTAGCGGTTATGAATCCTACAGATGCCACTGAATTTAACCCAACTGGCAAATATGCATTTGGCGCACAACTGGGCTATAAAGGTCAATATTTAAATTTCATAACTGATGACGGAGCCTATGAAATAGATTTTACAGGTGGTTTTGATCTTTCTGAAAAATTCTTTTTAGGAATAAATGGAGCTTATTATGATAATGATGGGGTAGGCTTTGCTGGTGGAGCTTTATACCCACAATACGCTACTTCTGATAGTTTCACTTTAGGTTTAAGAGGTGAATATTTTGTAGAAAATGGCGATTTTGGAGCGATAGGAACTGGTGTTGAAGATTCTAGTGTTTTTGCTGCAACTTTAACTGGAAGTTACACCATCGAAAATTTTACAATAAAACCTGAATTAAGGCTGGACAGCTCTTCAGATGATGCTTTCATTGACACCGATTTGATGCCTAAGAAAAGCATGAGCTCATTCGTTTTAGCTGCCATTTATGCATTCTAGATTAAAACTTACTAATTAATTAAAATAGAAATAATGAAAAAAATTGAAGCAATTATCAGAAAATCAAAATTTTCTGATGTAAAAAATGCACTGCATGAAGTTGGTGTTAATTTCTTCTCTTATTGGGACGTTACCGGGTTAGGGAATGAAAAAGAAGGACATGTTTATAGAGGTGTTTCCTATAGTACTAGCGACATCCAAAGACGATATTTAGACATAGTTGTTAATGATGATTTTGAAGAAATCACGATCAAAACTATCCTAGAAGCAGCTAGCACAGGCGAAGTTGGTGACGGAAAAATATTTGTAAGCGAAATCAAAGAAGCTTATAGNATTAGAACGGGCGAAAAAGGAGGAGAAACTTTAAATTAAAACATTAAAAAACATGGAATTACTTACAACAAATAACGTATGGATGATGATCTGTACTGGACTCGTTTTCTTTATGCATTTAGGTTTTGCATTTTTGGAAATTGGGTTAACTAGACAAAAAAACACAATAAATATTCTTTTTAAGAATGTATTTATAATCACAATTGGATTAATATTATATTGTTTGGTTGGGTTTAACTTAATGTATCCAGGCTTTGCTGAAGGAGCTTCTGGCTTTTTTGGATTTGCTGGATTTGGGCTTGATTCGCCTTTAACAGCAGAAGGTTCCTTAGATTTAACCTATAATGGAGGTTACACGTATTGGACAGATTTCTTGTTTCAAGGCATGTTTGCCGCTACAGCAGCAACAATTGTATCTGGAGCTGTAGCTGAACGTGTAAAAATTGGCCCTTTTATGATTTTTACTATAATTTATGTCGGGCTAATATACCCTATTGCAGGTTCTTGGAAATGGGGTGGCGGATTTTTACAAACTATGGAAACACCTTTCTATGATTTTGCGGGGTCAACCTTGGTTCACTCTGTTGGAGGTTGGGCAGCTTTGGTTGCGGTTTGCCTATTAGGTGCCCGGATTGGAAAGTTTAAAAATGGAAAAATACAGGCAATTCCTGGACACAATATTCCATTGGCAACAGCTGGGGTTTTAATCCTATGGTTGGGCTGGTTTGGATTTAATGGCGGTTCTGTACTTTCTGCAGATCCTGCATTAACATCATTGACATTGGTTACTACATGTTTAGCTGCCGCGGCAGGTGGAGTTGTTGCAGCCTTTGTGTCTGCTCTTAAATATAAAAACCTTGATCTTACTATGTTTTTAAACGGTATACTTGGTGGTCTTGTAGGTATAACTGCCGGTGCAGACCAAATGAGCCCTACAGACGCTATACTTATAGGCAGTATTGCAGGTGCAATTATAGTTTTTGCGGTATCTTTCATTGATAGGCTAAAATTAGACGATCCAGTTGGAGCAATCGCAGTACACTTAATATGTGGTATTTGGGGGACACTAGCTGTTGGAATTTTTGGCGCACTAGCTGGATTTGACCAATTTATTAGTCAATTGATTGGTGTTGGATCTTATGCTGGGATTTGTATAGTTTCAAGTTTCTTGATTTTATACATTCTTAAGAAAACTGTTGGCATAAGGGTTTCTGAACTTGAAGAGTTGGAGGGATTGGATGCCCATGAACATGGAATGAGTGCTTACCCAGACTTTAGGATGAACGAGCATTAATATTAGTTAGTTTTTTATAAATGAAAAAGTCTCTGGAATTTATTTCAGGGGCTTTTTTTGTTTTATTAAGTTTCTTTATGTTCAATAATATATGTATTTTTGCAGCAATAAAAAGAGGAAAGATTTGTCTGATTGCAACCTCAAAAAAAATGCTAAAGCAGTTATTTGTCTTTCTTTAGTATTCTTGCAATCTCATTTTTTTCTGAAATTAACTTTTAAATAAAGAACTATATGTCTTATTTATTTACTTCAGAAAGCGTATCTGAAGGCCATCCAGATAAAGTAGCAGATCAAATAAGTGATGCTCTATTGGATAATTTTTTAGCTTTCGACCCCGATTCGAAAGTTGCATGTGAAACTTTGGTAACTACTGGTCAAGTTGTACTTGCTGGAGAAGTAAAAAGTCAAACTTATCTTGATGTTCAAGAAATTGCTCGAAATGTGATAAACAAAATAGGCTATACCAAAGGTGCTTATCAATTTTCTGGTGACTCCTGTGGTGTGATCTCATTAATACATGAACAATCTAAAGATATCAATCAAGGTGTTGACAGGGCAAACAAAGAAGAACAAGGAGCTGGAGATCAAGGCATGATGTTTGGATATGCCACCAACGAAACTGAAAACTTTATGCCTTTGGCATTAGATATTTCTCATAAAATATTGGAAGTATTAGCGGAATTGCGTAGAGAAAATAAAGAGATCACTTATTTACGACCAGATGCAAAAAGTCAAGTCACTATTGAATATAGCGACGATAATACTCCACAACGAATAGAAGCAATTGTAGTATCAACACAACATGATGAGTTTGATGAAAATGATGAAAGGATGCTTGCAAAAATCAAAAAAGATATTATTGAAATTCTAATACCAAGAGTTGTTTTACAATTACCTAAATATGTACAAGAATTGTTCACTAATGATATTACCTATCATATCAACCCAACTGGAAAGTTCGTTATAGGTGGACCACATGGCGATACTGGATTAACAGGACGTAAAATAATTGTAGATACTTATGGTGGAAAGGGAGCTCATGGAGGTGGGGCTTTTTCAGGTAAGGATCCAAGTAAGGTCGACAGAAGCGCAGCTTATGCGGCAAGACATATTGCGAAAAATTTAGTGGCTGCAGGATTATGTGACGAAGTATTGGTGCAAGTGAGTTATGCAATTGGCGTTGTGAAACCCACTTCCATTTATGTGGATACCTACGGCACTTGTCCTTTAAATTTAACCGATGGTGAAATTGCAGAAAAAGTAGGTGAACTTTTTGATATGCGTCCAGCTGCCATTGAAAAACGATTAAAATTGCGAAATCCTATTTATTTGGAAACCGCTGCCTATGGACATATGGGTAAATCCCCAAAAACTGTTACCAAAGTTTTTGAAAGTCCGTATTCTGGTAGAGTTGAAAAAGAAGTGGAACTCTTTACCTGGGAAAAGCTGGATTATGTTGATATTGTAAAATCTGCATTTGGATTATAACAACTATTTACAAGATAAATAGCCCTATGACTTAAGTTTTTAGGGCTTTTTTTATTTCAATTTATTAAAGAATTCATTAATTAAAAGCTTGCATTTCAACGTTATTTATTGACACTTTGAAATGTTTATCTGAAAATTAAAGCATTTTAACAAAAATATAAATCCAAATCAAACTTAATTTCTTCATTTACATCGTTAAACCTACTAAATTTAAATGTAATGAAAAGATTTCCCCAAATCGATCGTTTCTTTACTGCTATATGCAGTTTCACGATCCTAGCTTTATTAATTTTATTGACTTCTTGTGAAAAAGAAAGTCTTAACGACGACTTTACTCGAGTAAAAGCCTCTAATTTATCAACTGCTTCCTTAAAAACATTATTAGTTTATGACGATTGTTCTTCTGTGTGTATTGAAGAAGGCATTGAAACGTATTATAAAAAAAACAATTCCAAAACAGGTTCGTCTGGTCCAAACACTAAAGAAGTCAGTTACAATGCCTATAATACTGAAACCCAATTTATAGTTGAAGTAACCTATAAAATCACTTCAGGAACTTCTAATGCAAAAGCTGATATTACTATCGATATTAATGGTGATAGCAATATATTAAGTGACGTTATAAAAGGAACAACGGTTAGTCATTCCATAGATTTACCAGAAGGATGGCAGGCTTGTGACGTTGTAAACTTTACAATTCATCAAGAAGCCCTTGGAAATGCTATCGATTTTAATGAAAGTTATTCATTGATTGGTGTTTGTTCAACTGGTTGTGACGAAAGTTTTGATTATGAAGCTAATGAAGACGGAAGCTATACATTTACTTATGTTAGCAGTGAAGATTTAGAAAATGCTGAAGTAAAATTCACATGTCCTCATATTACCGTCTTTGAAGCTCTAGATGGAAAAGAATACAGCGTCAATCCTGGAAATTCAAAAGGTTCACCTACAGTTTTGACTTGGATAGGTGATATTGAAGCTTGTACAGAACTAACATTCACGCTTTCTTTTGAAGCTGATTGTGATCAAAATAGTTCGGGTAAAGCCAATTTGTTTACTGACTTTAAAGTCAACGATGAATCTAAAAAAGGAGATAATGAAAATATTGTTTATCAGTGTCCTGAATAAACTATAACGCATTAAGAACAGAAAAAGCGAGAAATTTAATCTCGCTTTTTTTATTCATGACACTCAAAATCTGTCCATAATAAAAATATTCAATAAAATTATTTTACTTTAAAGGCAACTTTAACGCCAGCTAAAATATGAAGCCTCCCAAACGGATTCTTCCAATTATTGTCATATCCCAATTTTGTTGTACATCATTATGGTTTGCTGGTAATGGGGTTATGGGCGACTTAGTTCTCAATTTCAACCTTGACGCAAGCGCTTTGGGACATCTAACTTCGGCTGTGCAATTTGGCTTTATTTCAGGTACTTTGGTATTTGCTCTTCTAACAATAGCCGATCGTTTTTCACCTTCAAAAGTTTTTTTTGTAAGCGCTTTACTTGGAGCTTTTTGCAATGCTTTTATGGTAATTGAACATAATAGCTTTTTAAGTTTGCTCATCTTACGCTTTTTTACAGGTTTTTTTCTTGCTGGCATTTATCCGGTAGGCATGAAAATCGCTGCAGATTATTATGATAAAGGATTAGGAAAATCTTTGGGGTTTTTGGTTGGTGCCTTGGTTTTAGGAACTGCATTTCCGCATTTACTCAAAGATGTTCTACATTCTATTTCTTGGACATATGTTTTGCTAACAACCACAAGTTTAGCAATTTTAGGCGGGTTAGTCATGAAACTTTTTGTTCCAGATGGCCCCTTTAGGAAATCGGGCAAAGGTTTGGATTTTTCTGCCTTTTCAAGGGTTTTTAAACACCAACAATTCCGTTCGGCCGCTTTTGGTTATTTTGGACATATGTGGGAATTGTATGCATTTTGGGCCTTTGTTCCCGTTATGTTAAAACTTTATGTTCAATTGCACCAACAAAGCACTTTAAACATTTCAATTTTTTCATTCTTTATCATTGGAATTGGTGGATTTTCCTGTGTAATTGGCGGTTACATATCACAATATATTGGAGCAAAAAGAACAGCCTTTAGCGCATTATTATTATCTTGTATATGTTGTTTGATCTCTCCATTCATTTTCATGGTTAACCATGAAATCTTGTTTATTGGTTTTTTACTGTTTTGGGGTATGGTTGTTATTGCAGACTCGCCAATGTTTTCCACATTAGTAGCTCAAAATGCCGAAAATGAGATAAAAGGAACGGCACTGACTATAGTAAACTGTATTGGATTTGCCATTACAATCCTTAGCATTCAACTTTTAAATAGTATGCAATTCGTTTTAGATTCGAAAAACATTTATCTAATATTGGCAATTGGCCCAATATTGGGGCTGATCGCTTTAAAAAACAAAAGAAAACCGATTTAAAATCAATCCACTCCACCTTTCCGGGTTGAAAAGCGTTGCTCTGGCCATGGCATTTGTTCACCCGTTACTCTGTCAATTGGTAAAACACTTTTTTCTCTAGAAGTTGTATTGGGATCTTCTGAAGCCATATAAGCCAAAATAGCGGTCAATATCACATTGCTTCTAACGTCATCAAATACAATTTTGTCATATGTATCTCTATTAGTGTGCCAGGTATAATCACGATAGGACCAATCTAAAGAACTCAACCTAAATGCTGGAACACCAACAGCTATAAATGATGAGTGATCTGATCCGCCACCTGTTGGTAAACCAGGAAATTCTGTTTTAATTTCATCCGTAATTTCCATAGGAACAGCACTCAACCACTTAGACAAGTATTCATAGGAATATAAAAATCCTGAACCGCTTATTTCAGTTACTCTACCTGTACCATTATCCTGATTAAACACTGCTTGGATATTGGCTACAATTTCTGGATGGTCCTCAATAAATGCCTTCGAACCGTTTAATCCTTGCTCTTCACTTCCCCAATGACCTACCAAAATGGTACGTTTTGGATTAGGGTATATTAATTTAAGAATACGCATCACTTCCATCATTATCAATGTTCCTGTACCATTATCAGTTGCGCCTTGAGCACCATCAACAGAATCCAAATGTGCTGACAGAATCACATACTCATCAGGTTTTTCTGTTCCCTTAATTTCTGCAATCGTATTAAATGTTGGCACTACACCTAACTCTTTCGATTCGGCAACCACTTTAATTTTTGGTTTGTTGCCATATTCGGCAAGTCGGTAAAGCA
>BS_KBA_SWE02_21mDRAFT_10001025_pt1 | contig 10580 bp, 9 predicted proteins | sample BalSeasSWE02_21m_FD_9196 | JGI IMG/M metagenome (IMG submission 9196)
ATTTGGCAGGGGTCTCCCTGTTTTCGTCCACATTCATTTTGGCTATCTTTATTTTGCCCTGATATTCCTTGGCCAACTCTTCCACGACAGGCCCTACGGTTTTGCAGGGTCCACACCATTCAGCCCAAAAATCAACCATGGCGGGAATGTCTGATTGTACAATTTCCTCTTCAAAATTCGCATCCTTTACTTGCAAAACATCACCCATGACAATACTCCTTTAGGTTTCCCATTCCGCCAGACACTAATTATGCGGCCGGCGCTTCCAGTAGTTTTTTTAAATTATTGATAATGGTTACGGGAACAGGACCGGAGTTAAGATAGAGATTCAGTACCTGCCGGGGCGTTTTCGTCTTTGCTTCTACCTCAGCCCAGTCCATACCTTTTTCTTCCACCTGCTTCATCAATTGACTCAGTTCTTCAGAATTCATGATTTTCCTCCCTAAGTTATTTCTTTTTCTTGGATGGGGTCAGGTCAGGGGGATAAATAAATTTAGGATCTATCTCATAGGTCCATGGGAGCCCCCACCATTGCCATCCGTAATGCCTTTTCTGGTTAAATCCATTAATTTTGTTTCTCTTAGCGAGCTGCCTGTAAAATTTCTGTTCATTGCTGTCTTTAAAAAAGGGAAATATAGGCCCTTCAAATCCATTTTCCACATCATATACATTCTTGAAACCGGATGCCATAAGTTCTTTTGCCGCTAAGGCACTCCTGGAGCCATCTGAGCAGATGATCAGCAGGTTGTCCGTTTTCTTGAAGACTTTGGAGATTTCTTCCACAAATTGTTTGTTCTTTTCATTGAAGACATACCGGTACTCATCATCGATTTTTTCGAGATCCGGTGTCATGAACATGTATGGAAAAAGGTAGGCATTGATGGGGTGGCCGACAAACTGATACTCAGCTCTCGTTCTTATATCTATAAGATATGTATCCGGAACCGTATTCAACATATCGTAGGCTTCAAGGCTCAATATCTGTTTTAGTTCCTGGGCAGAAGAGTGTCCGAAAAAAACAAGCACGACCACCAGAACCATGGGGGATATAAGGGTTTTAATTTTTTTCATAATCTCTCTTCGATATGTAAAAAGGAAANCCTGAACCGGATNCGAAGTCAAAGGCCGCATCAGGAAAATCTTGAGTATAAAGAAATAATCAAGTACCATGACTTTGTCAATGAAAAATGAGCATCTCCCCTTGTGAGAGCCTCCGTTAGGGTGACTATTTTTCTGGTAAAGCGGAAAGGAATGATCCCAAATATAAATACCTCAGGATAAAGGAGAAAAATTTGTATGACCACAGCCAAAGTGTATTTCTCGGATTTAAGGACTTCTTTTAAGGAAAGCCTGCCGTCCAAAATCGTCAGGCTTGCCGAGCGCGCGGGAATAGACAAAGTTGTTTCACGCAGGAATCTGGTTGCCGTCAAACTCCATTTCGGCGAGAAAGGAAATACGGCTTTTATTCGCCCTATCCTTGTTAAACCCATCCTTCAAAAGGTAAAGGAATTGAAAGGGTCCCCTTTTCTCACGGATTCCAATACCCTTTATGCGGGAACCAGAGGTGACAGTGTTTCCCATCTGTTGACGGCTGCACAAAACGGTTTCACCTACCCTGTCATCGACGCGCCTGTTATCATTGCAGACGGCCTTCGGGGCGCCAGTTTCTCAAAGGTAAAGATCAACCAGGAGATCATAGAGACTGCTTACATCGGAAAGGATATTGTAGAAAGCGACGCGCTCATAAGCCTGGCCCATTTCAAAGGGCACGAGCTCTCCGGTTTCGGCGGCGCCATCAAGAATCTGGGGATGGGCTGCGCTTCCAGAAAGGGAAAAATGGATCAGCATTCGGGTTTGTCGCCCAAGATCAAATCTAAAAAATGCGTTGGCTGTGGTGATTGCGTGGGACACTGTTCTCAGAAGGCACTTTCCATCAGGGAAGAAAAGGCATCCATAGACGAGACGAAATGTATCGGATGCGGAGAATGCATACTGGTCTGTCCAAACGGCGCCATAGATGTTCAATGGAATGCCGACATTCCTCTTTTTCAGAAAAAAATGGTGGAATATACGGTTGCGGTGTTGAAGGGAAAAAAGGAAAAATCTCTCTTTTTCAATTACCTGATAGATATTTCTCCCGCCTGTGACTGTTATGGGAACAGCGATGCGCCCATCGTCAACGATATCGGCATAGTTGCATCGACGGATCCCGTGGCGATTGACCAGGCCTCCGTTGACCTGGTGAATCAACAGCAGGCCGCAGCAGGCTCCTGTCTCAAAAACTGCACATCCCGGGGAGAAGACAAATTCAGGGGGGTATACCCCAAGATAGACTGGAATATCCAGCTTGAACATGGAGAAAATATAGGCCTGGGCTGTCGAAAGTACAAATTGATCCCGATTTGAGGTGGCGAACCTGCGCCATGCCGCTTGCAATTGAATCTTTCCTGTGTTAATGAAAACGGATTAATTTTTGAATCAAAGAAGGAGTAAAAACATGGAAATCAAGGTGATAAAGGCAAACCAGGAACGATTGAAACCCAAACCCGCGGACGAATCCAGCTTGGGCTTTGGAGATATTACTACCGATCACATGTTTTCAATCAACTACCGATCTGAAAATGGCTGGGAAGGCCCGCGGGTTGAACCGTACGGGGATTTGCTTATCGATCCTGCCGCCATGGCTCTTCACTACGGCCAGGAAATTTTTGAGGGACTCAAGGCCTACAGGGGAAAAGATAACGGCATCTATCTTTTCAGGGCCAGGGATAATTTTGAGCGATTGAACCGTTCGGCCAAAAGACTCTGTATGCCCGAAGTGGACATAGACCTGGTCATGGAAGGGATGAAAAAGCTGATCCTGCTGGACAGGGAATGGATCCCCAAAAGTGAAGGGACATCCCTGTATATCAGACCCACCATGCTTGCCACGGAACCCCATCTGGGAGTTCGACCTGCAAAGTCCTATCTTTTCTTCATCATTATCGGCCCGGTTGGCGCCTATTACAAAGAGGGTTTGAATCCCGTAAAGATCTACGTGGAAGATTTCTTCGTTCGTGCCGCAATAGGAGGAACAGGGGAAGCCAAAACAGCGGGCAATTATGCGGCGAGTCTGCTGGCTGCCGAGGAAGCGAAGAAAAAGGGATTTACGCAGGTGCTCTGGCTCGATGCGGCAGAGAGAAAATATGTGGAAGAGGTGGGGACCATGAATATGTTTTTCCTCATCGACGATGAATTACTTACCGCCCCCCTCAACGGAAGTATCCTTCCCGGAGTTACAAGAGACTCGGTCATTCGAATCGTGAAAGATTGGGGCCTGAAAATTGCCGAACGGTCCCTCGTCATTGATGAAGTCATCGATGCCGCCAATGACGGACGCTTGAAAGAGGCGTTCGGGACCGGCACCGCCGCGGTGATTTCCCCTGTGGGACAGATAACTTACAAGGGCGAAGACCATATCGTGGCCGGAGGAAAAATGGGCGCGCTTTCCCGCCGGCTCTATGATGAGATTGTGGCCATACAGTACGGGAAGAAACCCGATCCCTACGGATGGGTAACGCGGATTGATCGGTAACGAGGCCTGAAGTTATGATTCCAACGATTGAATGGCATGAAAATACGGTCAGGATGATTGACCAGAGAAAACTGCCGAGAAAGGTGGAATGGTATACCTGCAGAGGATACCTGGATGTGATCGAAGGCATCCGGAAAATGGTGATTCGAGGGGCGCCGGCCATCGGTATCGCTGCCGCAATGGGGCTTTCTCTGGGCGCCAATGCTGTCAGGGGCCGCGACACAAAGAACTTCATGAAAAGGTTTGAAGCTATCTGCTCGGACATGCGCCGCGCCCGCCCTACTGCCGTAAACCTGGGATGGGCGGTGGATCGGATGAAGGCCCTGGCTGAGAGCATGATCGATTTCTCCGTTTCCGAGATTCAGGCATCTCTGCAAAAGGAATCGGAAAGAATTCTCGTTGAGGATATCGAGATCAACCGAACCATGGGCATGCATGGGGAAGTTCTTGTCCCGGAAGGCGCCACGGTTCTCACCCACTGTAATGCAGGCTCTCTCGCTACAGGGGGTTACGGAACGGCACTGGGGGTCATTCGAGCGGCTCATGAAAAGGGAAAGAAGATTCAGGTCCTGGCCGACGAGACCAGGCCCTGGCTTCAAGGCCTGAGGTTGACCGCTTTTGAGTTGATGGAGGACAACATCCCTGTTTCCGTAATCGCAGACAATGCTGCGGGGACATTCATGCGGCAGAAAAAGATCGATCTGGTCATTACGGGCGCCGACAGAATTGCCTCAAACGGGGATGTGGCAAACAAGATCGGAACCTATCAGGTTGCCGTGCTGGCAAGAGAAAACAACATTCCTTTTTATGTGGCGGCGCCCCTTTCAACGATCGATATGGCCATAAAGACGGGAGAGGAAATCCCCGTGGAGGAGCGTGGCCGGGAAGAGATCTGCCATTTCGGAAAAGTCAGGATCGGTCCGCAGGGGGTCCGGGTTCTGAATCCCGCCTTTGATATCACCCCGGCCCATTATGTTTCCGCCATCATAACGGAAAGGGGGATAATCAGAGCGCCTTTTAAAAAAGAGATAAAAGAACAGATGAGAAAATCATAATCGCAGCACTTTTGCCCCACGAATTTTTCGCTTTTATAATTCAACAAGAGCCCTGTTTGCCTCCGGCAATTCGAATTCCTCGAATTCCGGTTTTACAGGACCATCGCTTTCATCTTCAAGCCTCCTGTTTGCCGCGGACTTTCAACAAACGATATCCGAACGCGTTTTCTTTTTCATGTTTAAAGCACTATGGCATGAAAAGCAACTCCCTCAACCACAGTGATCGACCACTTTCGGTTTCCATTTATAACCGGATTTTAAAAAAAATCGAAACCGGAAATTTGGCATGAAAAATGCTGTAGGAAAACGCATCTAATTTATCCTTACCATTTTCATGACGCTGAAAACAGGCCGTAACGATGATGTGGAAAATGGTACGAACCCTTATTGACTGTGAAAAGGAAACTTTGTATTTGTTGCGATACGTAAATTGGGCACGGTCCTGACCTTTTTTCCCAGAAGGATAAGGCCGGAAAAACGGCACGCAGGCAGAACTCATTTTATTCTGAAAATAAACGACCATCAGTCGCTGCAAAGGCTCAGGAGGAAACAATGTTCTTTAAGTCTAAAGGATTTCAGCTCGGATTGGCTTTGGCGTTAGGTGCTATTGTATTAATGCTGCCAAGGCCCGAAGGGACCAGGTTCAAGATTACAGGGGATGCGGGACAGAAATTGATGCCGCGGATAGAACAGAATTTCACGCTCGTTTCAACCGGAAAAGACAAAAGCTATGTGGTTGAGGCAAAGACCCCCGGATCGACGGATTCTACGGCAGCCTTTTTGAAAGAAAAGGTCGGAAGCCTTCCCTTGAAAGGGGTGGAAGTCAGTTATGTAAATGGTTTATCCCCCAAGGCCATGCGGTTTCTTGCCATCCTTGCGGTCCTCATTTTTCTCTTCATTATTGAACCGATCCCCCTTGAGATCACCGCCATTCTGATCGGGGTATTCCTTGTCCTCATGGGTGTTGCGGACGTGAAAGAAGCCTGGGCGCCCTACATGCATCCGGTGGTCATATTTATCATGTGCTGTCTGATCTTTGCCATATCCCTGGGTAAGGCGGGCCTCACCAAGAGAATGGGGTATTTCATTGTGAAAAAGGCCGGCAACAGCGTGGTCAAGTTCACCTTTATCATCTCCATGGGGTTGGGCATTGCTTCTTCATTCATGCACGATGCGGCGGCCTGCGCCATCGGAATCATCACCATGATCCCTCTCATGAGGGCGGTAGGCATCGAACCGCACACCAACACGGCAAAATTCATGATGCTTTCTCTCCCCTTTGCCTGCTCCTGCGGCGGTATGGGATCGCTCATAGGAGGCGGGAGATGCATGGTCTCGGCGGCGTTCCTGTATGAATATACAGGAATAGAAATCACTTTTTTCGACTGGATCAAGTACTGCATGCCGGCGGCTCTTCTGACCGTTCCCATAGCGGTGCTCATTGTTTACTTCGTTTTCAGGCCCGATCCCAAGTTCAAATTGCCCTCTTTCGATGAAGCGCTCGGTCCCTGGACGAGTATCGAGAAAAGGACCATGATCATTATCGGGCTGACCTTCATCACGTGGCTTACCAAAGGCCTTCACGGAATGGATTACAGCGTCACAGGTATGCTGGGGGTGGCGGCTCTGGTGCTTTTCGGGGTTCTTGAATGGGAAGATGTGCACAAAAATCTCGAGTGGGGGACTGCACTTTTCATCTTCGGTGGCGGCATTTCCCTTGGCCTGGCCATGGGCTATTCCGGCGCCGCCGGTTACTTTGCCCACGTGTTTTTCCCGCTGGTGCAGGGTGGAGGATGGCTTCTGCTCTTTGTGGGTGTCGGGGTTTTCGGGGCGCTTGTGACGAACGCCATGGCCAATGTGGCAGCCGCCGCGCTGATACTGCCCATTGTCATTCCCATGGCCAGACTGGAGGGGGGGGACCCGACTGTGATTGCCCTTTGTCTGGGCACCGCCACCTCTTTTGCCATGCTCCTGGTCATCGGATGTCCTCCCAACGCCATCGCCTACAGCTACAGGTATTTCAAGGCGTGGGATCTGACCAAGGTGGGGCTCGTGGCCACCCCGATTCTCCTGGGCATTTTGATCCTGGTGGCCTCCACCTGGTGGAAAGTCCTGGGGCTGGTGTAATTCATTGGTATACGTAACCTGCTGAATCCCAGGAAAGCCCGCTCTGAATGGATAGACAATAGATGGAAAGCACACGCATCCTCCTTGTTGACGACGAAAGCGATTTTCGAACCACCATTGCCAAACGCCTGATGAAAAGAGGGATGGAGGTGGAACAGGCCGGCAGCGGAGAAGAATCTCTTGCCATCCTCAAGGACAAGCCCGTGGATGTGGTCATTCTGGATGTCAAGATGCCCGGGATGGGCGGCCTAAAAACCCTTCATCAGATCAAGGAGAACTATCCGAAGATAGAGGTGATCATGCTTACCGGACATGCTACGACCCAGGACGGCGTGGACGGCATAAAGACGGGGGCATTTGACTATCTCACCAAGCCCATCGAACTGGAGCAACTGCTGGGTAAGGTCCGCCAGGCCCATGAAAAAATTCTAAGAGAGGATGAAAAGGCAAAAGAGGCTGAATTCCGAACAAAAATGGAACAGCAGATGATTGCCACCGAAAGGCTGGCCTCCCTTGGAACGCTGGCGGCCGGCGTAGCCCATGAAATCAATAATCCGCTGGCCATCATCAAAGAATCCGCGGGATGGATGAAATCGATTCTTCAAAAGGAGGAAATGGCGAAGATCCCTCGTAAAGAGGATTTTGAAAAGGCCCTGGGGAAGATAGAAAACGGGGTGGAAAGAGCCAGGAGGATCACCCACGAACTCCTGGGATCGGTCAAACAGAACGAGTCCGTGTTGTCGAGAGTAGATCTTGAAGAACTGATCGATGAGGCCATCATTCTCATAAAAAATGAGGCGGTCGGCAGGAACGTTCAGGTCAATAACAGGGTGGCTTCCACGGATAGCGTCATCTGGAGCGAACCCTATAAATTGAGACAGGTATTGCTCAATCTCCTGACCAATGCCGTTCATGCGACGGGCTCGGGGGGAAGTATTACCGTGGATTTTGAGCGATCAGGTGATGGGGTTGAACTGACGATTCAGGATACCGGAGAGGGTATCCCCAAAGAGAATCTGGCCAGGATTTTTGAACCTTTTTTCAGCACGAAACCCACAGGAAAGGGCACAGGGCTTGGGCTTTTTGTGTCTCGAAGTATTATTGAAAAGCTGGGTGGAGAGATCAGTGTGGAAAGCAAGTTGGGACAGGGAACCCGTTTCTGTATTCGTCTTCCTGCTTGTTATGAGCCTGGGAAAGCAAGAAAGAGTTGAGTTCAGGTTGGTGGGTTTAACCCTGAAAAATCAGATGGCACATTGCGTAAAATCCTTAATAAAGGAGAAAAAACTATGATCAAGATACCAACGAAAATCCTCTTAGTGGATGATGAAAAAGATTTCGTGGAGATGCTGTCACTGAGATTGCAGGAAGTCGGTGAAAAGGTTTTTGAAGCCTTCAGCGGCAGAGAGTGTCTTGAAACTCTCCAGAAGACCGGTATTGATGTGGTCGTTTTAGATATACGAATGCCCGGCATGGACGGTATGGAAACCCTGAAAGAAATGAAGCGAAAATTTCCACTGGTGGAAGTCATTATGCTGACGGGACACGGCAGCGCCGAAACCGCTGTTGAAGGCATGAAATTAGGGGCTTTTGATTATCTGATGAAACCGGCGGACTTTCAAGACCTGGTAACCAAGGTGACCGGTGCAAGGCAAAGAAAGGATGAACAGGAGGAAAGGATCCGCAAGGCTGAAGCCAAACTGCTGTTAAGGAAAAGCGGAGGAGCTTTCTGACATTCTACAAACCCTTTACAACCTGTAAAAAATATCGACATCTCTTCTGCCCGGCATTTGTAAAACCTTCCTTCCGTGATGATGCTCCGGGAATTCCGGAGGAACAGCAGAAAAAGGTTTTTGATCCCTTTAATCAACAAAGGATCCCGGAAAATGAACCGGCCAGGCGCTCTGGGTAAGCTACTATATCCTGAAGAAAATGGGGGGGGAGAATCGGCCTCAAAAACCAAAGTGTACAAGGGACAACATTTACGATACGATTTGCCTCTTATAATCCCGAAAAAAATGAATGACGGCGCTCGACCACTTGCTTAACGAAGTCCGGGTTGTAAAAAGAGGTCTATTCAAGGAGGGGTATTATGGATTCTTTCAGGGCATTGGTTGTAGATGATGAAGAAGATTTTCTTGAAACGCTGGTAAAGCGGATGAATAAGCGGGATATTGATACGACCGGAGTGAGAAGCGGAGAGGAAGCTCTGGAAATTATGAAAAAAAAGCTCTTCGATGTGGTCATTCTCGATGTCAAGATGCCGGGCGGTATGGACGGCATTGAAACATTGAGGGAAATAAAAAAGCTCCAGCCATTGGCGGAAGTCCTCCTGCTTACCGGGCACGCTTCCGTGGAGACCAGCATCGAGGGGATGAAGCTTGGGGCCTTTGATTATCTCATGAAACCGATCAAGCTTGAGGAGCTTCTCGTAAAGCTGGCACAGGCATTTGAAAAGAAAGATACACACGATCAGAAAATTCGGAAGGCCATGATAAAAGAACTGATCCGGTTTCCGGGAAGGGTTCTCGAATACGAAAAGGATTAGCGCCTAAAGAATGCAATGAGCGGTTAGCCGTTAGCTATTAGACGTAATATCAAAGCGTTGACAGGAAATGCAGGTTCATCGATAAAAGTCCTGCAAATGCTTGCAGCCATGAAGCTAACGGCCAACAGCTAAAAGCTCATTGCGAAGTTACGCTTTAAGTTTTGCGTCTGCCTAGTCGAACTTTCTGGCAATCAGATTCTCAAGATCCCTTCCAGAGAATCGACGCTTTCGTTGAAGATACCCCTTCATGCCGTCTCAGTAGGTATAATTTGCCTGGCCCCTTTTTTGTACCTTTTTTGTATTAGTCCATCCAACAAGTTAGTATGCAGTTTCCGAATAAATCTTATCTATGAGGTTCTGAATATCTCTCTCAATTTTGGCTTTGTAATACCGCACAGCTGAGTCATTGGCCATTATCATATCCAGTTGTCTGGTATGGAGGGTGAGATAACCGAGGATCTGAAGACGCTCTTTCATATATTTTTTTCCATGCTGCTCCACGCGGGCAATGAGATTATCTTCTCTTACCTCCACCCTGAAATCATATTTTTCCAATATCTCCTTTATAAAATGAGTCCTCTTCAGTCGCCTCTGATAGTCGGCAGCTCCCCCCTTGAACTGAAAACCCACATAGTTCTCATTGACCCTGTCACTCACTAATGCCTCCATGGTGGAGAAATGATAACCGAGTCTTGAATTCAGGTTGCAGTAGTTTTTTGAGATCATGAAATAGTTCCGGTCCGCGTACCGCGAACGTACACCAGGGGTCAGGGCAGTATTACGGGTTGAATGGAACACGACTGACATAAACCCCTTTCCGTCAATGGCCGGAGGGCCGTCCCAGGGAACAGCGACGAATCCGTCCCAGAAGGCCAGCATGGGGATGGATGCAATATTTTCAAGGTTGACGTACTTCCCTTTCACCTCTTCATTAAACCCGTCGTCCAGATTCAAGATCCACCAATGCATGGGGACTTCATAAAAAAGCTGTTTGCTCGAGCGTTCGGGAAACAGGTGTTCTTTTCCAAATTGGAACATCTCGTGCACTGCCTTTTCGTGGCAGAAACGGGTGATGTCGTGCAGTGTGCTGCAGTTTCCCGGTTTGAAATCAGGGCCATCCGGGTCTAAGAGATGAAGGGGCACAATGTACTGTGCGGCACCCTTGAGGGCCTCATACACTGGACTCCCCTCCATGAGATTTATAGGCGTTTCCTCGCTTTTCAAGAGAGAATCCACACGCCCGTGGTATACGCTCATCCCCTCTGCATCCACGGTGACC
>BS_KBA_SWE02_21mDRAFT_10001026_pt1 | contig 10579 bp, 8 predicted proteins | sample BalSeasSWE02_21m_FD_9196 | JGI IMG/M metagenome (IMG submission 9196)
CGAAAAAACTAATTTTATTTTTGACAAAATAATAAGTTTAAATCAATTTATTTCTAAATTTAATTACTCAATTATCATCCGAAAAAAATATCTTTAATCTTTTCGATTTAGCCTATGATGAAATTCTTCAACATAAACCTAAAATTTCAAAACAGGGACACTAAGTATCCCTGTTTTTAGACAGTAAGTTTATGATTATGTGCCGATTAAATTTTTTAAAAAATTTAATCGCAATAGTAATTTAAAAACTACCAAAAATAAAAATACCTCTACTGCCCACTACAAGGTCTTAAGCACAATGTGTAAAAGATCTTGCTGTACTAAAGCAGAGATGTTATCAGACACCTCGGCATTCCTGAAAATAGTAATTGTACCAATACACTCAAAACTTTAATTACAATTTTATTACTAAAATCTTTTAAAAAAGTTTGATTAAAACATTTTACTATCTCAAGAAAGTCTTAATCGCAACATTACAATTAAAACTTTGGCTATTCTAATGCAAAGAACTTAATTTATTGAAGCTAAAGTAAATCGGCCTTGGGAGAAATCAAATGATCTGAATCATGTTCTTGTTTTTTTTTAACTAAGAAATGATACAAAAAATTAAGTAAAAAACTAAATGACAAATAATTCACGATAAAAAAAAGCCCGATAATATCGGGCTCTAAAAATCAACTAAAAAATATTAATTCTTTATAAATTTTTTACTACCTAAAACAGTAGTATTATCGGAAATAACCAAATTATACATACCAGTAGACAATGAACTTATATCCAAACTACCTCTTTCGAAGGCCGTAGTGTCTACTAATAATATTCTTCCTTGCATATCTAAAATCTGAACAACATATTCAACTCCATTAACTACTTTTAAATTTAAAGTATCCATTGCCGGATTAGGAAATAGTGCAATCTGACTTACATTAAAGTCATTTACACCCAAAGGTGCAGAAGGCAATTCTACCAAACCACCTTGAGACCCTGTTGCAACCCAAAGGCCAAAAGCAGGCCCATCACTATTATTAGAAGGATCTAGAAATCCTGAAGCTATAACAACTATTGCTGCCCCATTAAGATTTAAAGTGGCTAGAGGTGCACCAAAAGCAGCGACTCCTGACCCACCTGCGTTAATTTGCAAAACATAATCCGCAGTTGGTAATTCAAGATACCCTTGAAAATCTGTATAAGAAAGATCACTAACAATAGTGCCTGCACCTACGCCTGTTTCAACCACATCTACCGTTGGGGCATCTGTTGAACCATGGTGTACTAAAACATCCGTGTTAGTACCTATTGTGGCAGTCTCCCTGCCCATTGAATATACTTCTAATCCAAAGGCTGGAGCAGGATTATATCCAGTAGGGCTTACAATACCATCTGCCACAACCACATAAGTTTCACCATCGGCAAGAGTTACAGGAAATGATGCAATAACATCTCCAGAACCAGTGCTATCCGATGGAGCAATACCAATAATAACTTCTACATTTGAAGGAAAATCTATATATCCTGTTTCAGTTCTAAAAGTAAAGTCATCTACCGCAAGAGTGGCATCAAGATAAATATCTACAACTTCGGCTGCAGCATCTGCAGAGTTGTGTATTACGTTTACACGAGCTTGCGAAAATGCCGTTTGTACTGCTAGGATCGCAAAAAGGGAAAAGAAAATTTTTTTCATGATTTTTTTTTGTTTAATGTTTATTAGTCAAAGTTAAACAAAACAATAATACATTTTAAAACCTTAGTATATTTTTAATAAAATTTTAACTTTTATGATATTGTAATACAATCTCTTACAATAAAAATATCCTCCTTCAATATTATTTAATAAGATTTTATATTTTTTTAACAATGTCGTATTATACAATATGTATATTTATCGCTTAATACTTTCCAATATGAAATATCTATTTGTAACCCTCTTCACTCTTCTGACTGTTTCTTGTAATACAGCTCAAAATTCAGCAAAAAATAGTGTTGCCAAAAAAATGACTCGCATTGATTATGCGAATACAATTACCGGAGCAGATCTTAAAGAGCATTTATATATTTATGCAGGTGATGCAATGGGAGGTAGAATGACTGGCTCCAAAGGACAAAAATTAGCCGTAGAATATCTTCGAAATTTTTACCAAGACCAAGGAATTGATTCCCCAATTGAAAAAAATAATTACTTTCAAAAAATTCCAGCTAGCTATTTTGGAAAAAGCCCGGATATAGGTGATTCTGAAAACGTGGTTGCTTACATTAAAGGATCAGAAAAACCAGACGAATTAATTATCCTTTCAGCCCATTTAGACCATGTTGGAACAGACAAAAACGGCAATATTTTTAATGGCGCAGATGATGACGGTAGTGGAACGGTTGCTCTTTTGGAAATGGCTGAAGCGTTTCAAAAAGCCGTGAAAGATGGAAACGGCCCAAAAAGATCTATATTATTTTTGCATGTTACAGGTGAAGAAATAGGTTTGTACGGTTCTAAATATTATACTGAAAACCCATTATTCCCATTGGCAAATACAGTTTGTGATTTAAACACAGATATGGTTGGACGAATTGATCCTGATAAGGCAGAAAATCCAAATTATATATATCTAATCGGTGCCGACAAGTTAAGTCAGGAATTACATGATATTTCCGAAGCGGTAAATGCAAAATACTCAAACCTAGAATTGGATTATAAATTTAATGATGATAATGATCCTAACCGATTTTATTACAGAAGCGATCATTATAATTTTGCGAAAAATAACATCCCCGTTATTTTCTATTTTAATGGTGTACACGCCGATTATCACAAAATGACAGATACACCCGATAAAATTGAGTACGATTTGATGGCAAAACGGACGCAATTAATTTTTCAAACAGCTTGGGAATTAGCCAATCGTGAAAACCGAATTGTTATTGATAAAAAATAAATTCCAAAAAAAAATAAACTTCTATAAAAGCCTTGCTAATTAAAAGATAGCGAGGCTTTTTATTTAAGGGTACTAAAAACAAAAAAAGTCTCTCATAAATGAGAGACTTCTATTTCTGGGTGGAAGACCGGGCTCGAACCGGCGACCCTCGGTACCACAAACCGATGCTCTAACCAACTGAGCTACAACCACCATTTGGACATTTTTAAGGGCTTGCACCCTCCTTCGCTACACTTTGTGCAGCTATGGAGGGTGCAAATATAATTCAATTCTAACGGTTGCGCAATATAAAATCCTAAGATTTTTTAAATGAGATCCGACAAAGATTTGACCCCAACATATCGTTCAGTATTAAAACCTTCGGCATGTTCAACACCAATTAATCGGCCTAAATCTCTAGCACGATATGAGATACTATCACGAAAATTAGCAGAAGATATAGGAGTCTCAGGTTCACTCGCTCCCTTTTTATGAAACTGACTTTCATAAGCAAACACTGCTTCAAGTTTTTTATCTATAAACCCGGAAACGTCAATTACAAAATCGGGCGTCAAATTCTTCCACTGAATATAATGATATACATGACCAGGACGCCAAGCTTTTTGAGCGCGTCCATCGAAAATTGTTTCAATTTTTGGCAAGCCACTTAAAAAGCATGCATCACTAACAAGTTTACTAGCTTTTCCATGATCAATATGGCGATCATCAATTGCATTGCATAACACAATATCAGGTGAATACTTTCTGATTATTTTTATTATTTCTAATTGTGATACTTCATTATTTACAAAAAATCCGTCCGCAAATCCCAAATTGATTCGAATAGAAACCCCAAGAATTTTTGCCGCATTTGCAGCTTCAAGGTCCCGAATTTCAGCGCTTCCTCTTGTTCCCAATTCGCCTCTGGTTAAATCAAGAATCCCAACTCTTTTTCNATTACTAATCTCTTTTGCAATGGTGGCTCCACAACCCAACTCTACATCGTCTGGATGTGCACCAATGGCTAGAATATCTAACTTCATATTTCCTTTCCGCTTTTGCGGCTACTTTTTCATTAAACTAAATCCTTTTTCACAATTAATTTAAATGCTTGTTCAAAATCGGCAATTAAATCTGATGTCTCTTCTATTCCCACAGAAAATCTCATTAAACTATCATTAATGCCTTGATGTGCTCTTTCCTCTGAATTCAATAATGAATGTGAGGTTAAAGAAGGTGAAAGAATAGAAGACTCAATCCCCGCTAGACTCATGGATCGTTTTACTAACTTTAACGAGTTCATAAAGGCATAAGCGTCCAAATCGGGAATCAGTTCAAACGAGAGCATACCTGTAAATCCATTCATTTGTTTTTTTGCAATAAGATAATCTTGATGTGATTTTAGACCAGGATAATGAACTTTTGAAACCATTGGATGCTTCTCAAGCCATTTCGCCATTTTTTTAGCATTTTTATTTTGTGCTTTTACGCGTAATGCCATAGTTTTTATGCTTCTTTCCAGCAACCAAACTGTATAATCACTCAAACTTCCACCCAAGCTTATGGCGACCTTCCAAATTTTCTTAATAGATTCTTCAGTAGCCACTACCGCGCCGGCACAAATATCACTATGTCCACCCATATATTTTGTAGCACTATGAATTATTATATCAATTCCAAAATCGACAGGAGTCTGATTGATAGGAGACGCAAAAGTGTTATCAATCATAGAAACTAAATTATGAGCCTTTGCAATACGGCCAATCATCTCTAAATCGGTTATAAACATTAAAGGATTCGAAGGTGTTTCAATATATATGACTTTCGTATTATCTTTAATTTTCGAAACAAAATCTTCTTCAGAAAAACCATTCGTAAATGAAACTTCTATTCCATACTTCGGAAATTCTCCTGTTATAAAATTATAAGCTCCGCCGTAAATAGCTTTTTGGACTACAATGTGGTCACCTTGCTTCAAAAAAGCTAACAAGGAAGTACTAACGGCTGCCATTCCACTGCCAAATATTAGTCCTGCTTCACATTTTTCAAGCCTTGCAATTTTTTTGCTCAATGCCTCTTGATTTGGAGTGTTAAAACTGCGGGGGTATCTTTTTAAATCAACCCCTTCATAGTCATACGATGTGGACATAAACAAGGGTGAAATCGCCCCATTAAACTGTTTATCTTCAATTTCCCCTACATGAGTGCAGATTGTATTAATCCCTAATTTCTTAGTTTTCATTATTATGGCATTTTTCGATGCTCTAATTTATAAATTCCTTTTAAGGTTTGCTATCTTTAGCCAATGAAATTATTACTTATAAATATTAAAGAATTACTTCAAGTCCGTGAAATAGCGCCAGCAATGGTAAGTGGTCGGGAAATGAAGGAGCTTCCAACAATAAAGAATGCTTGGTTATTGCTAGAAGATGATTTAATAATTGACTTCGGGAAGATGGAAACTTTAAAAGATTTTTTCGTCAACAGTACTATAGATTGTTCTGGAAAAATAGTGCTTCCGGCGTGGTGCGACTCGCATACTCATTTGGTTTATGCTGGAAATAGAGAGCAAGAGTTTGTAGATAGAATTAACGGCCTTACTTATCAAGAAATAGCCGAAAATGGTGGGGGAATTTTAAATAGCGCAAAGAAACTTCAAGAGACGGCGGAAAATGAATTATATAGACAGTCTGAAATTCGCCTGAAAGAAGTAATGAAATTAGGAACTGGTGCCATTGAAATTAAAAGTGGTTATGGACTTACTACAGAAGCTGAAATTAAAATGCTTAGAGTTGCAAAAAAACTTGCTGAAAATTACCCGATCGCAATTAAAACCACTTTTCTAGGAGCGCATGCTATTCCTACAGAATATAAAGGAAATAAAGACGGCTACCTCGATCTTATCTGTAACGAAATGCTTCCGAAGGTAGCTTCAGAAGGACTTGCTGCCTATATAGATATTTTCTGTGAAGAAGGATATTTCTCAGTTTTAGATACGGATAGGCTTCTTTCCGAAGCAAAAAAATATAAGCTCATTCCAAAAATTCATGTGAATCAGTTTACAGCCCTTGGTGGAATTGCAATGGGTGTAAAACATAATGCTCTAAGCGTTGATCATTTGGAAGTTCTCACAGATGAAGATATTGATGCCTTAAAGAATTCTCGAACAATGCCGGTAGCACTTCCCTCCTGCTCTTATTTCTTAAGCATACCATATACTCCAGGAAGAAAAATTATAGACGCCGGGCTACCATTAGCTTTAGCAACAGATTATAATCCGGGTTCTGCTCCCAGTGGAAATATGAACTTTGTACTTGCAACGGCTTGCATAAAAATGAAACTTACACCAGAAGAAGCGATCAATGCTGCAACTATTAATGGTGCTTATGCCATGGGATTGAGTAACTCTCATGGGAGCATTACTAAAGGAAAAAAAGCGAATATCATTATTACCAAACCGATTCCTTCATATGGCTATTTGCCTTATGCTTTTGGAAGTAATTTAATAGATCAGGTAATCCTTAATGGGGATTTAATTTAGAGCTAATTCTTTTCAAAAATGATTCGGTTCAAATCAAAAACATAGCTAAATTTGAACTTCAAAATAGAGACCATGCAGAAACAACTTATAGAATGTGTTCCAAATATTAGTGAGGGACGTGATGCCGCAAAAATTGATGCCATTACTAAGGTAGTTGAGACCGTTGAAGGTGTAAAATTGTTAGATGTAGATCCAGGTAAAGCAACCAATAGAACTGTAATTACGTTTGTTGGAGAGCCTGAAGCTGTTATTGAAGCTGCTTTCAGACTTATTAAAAAAGCATCCGAACTAATAGATATGAGCAAACACAGCGGTGCACATCCTCGTTTTGGTGCTACCGATGTTTGTCCGCTAGTGCCTATTTCAAATATTAGTTTGGAGGAGACTGCAAAATTTGCACATAAACTGGGAGAACGAGTGGGGAAAGAACTTGGTATTCCTGGATATTTTTATGAAAATGCAGCTAGAGAAGAAAAACGAAAAAACCTAGCCAACTGCCGTCAAGGGGAATATGAAGGCTTAGCAAAGAAATTAGTGGACCCGGCTTGGAAACCTGATTTTGGTCCTGCTGAATTTAGCTCAAAGGTGGCAAAAACAGGAGTTACGGCAATTTCTGCCCGTGATTTTTTGATTGCATATAATGTGAATTTAAATTCTACTTCTACTCGCAGAGCCAATGCAATTGCTTTTGATATTAGAGAAGCAGGACGAATAATGCGTGAAGGAGATCCCATTACAGGGAAACAAATAGTAGATGAACATGGAGAACCGCTTCGCATCCCAGGGAAACTAAAGGCTGTGAAAGGCATTGGCTGGTATATTGAAGAATATGGAATTGCCCAAATTTCTTATAATCTTACTAATATTTCTATTACCTCTATGCATGTCGCTTTTGACGAAAGTTGTAAATCGGCTCTCGAGAGAGGCTTGAGAGTCACGGGCTCCGAATTGGTTGGACTAGTTCCTTTGCAAGCCATGCTGGATGCAGCCGATTACTTTCTGATCAAACAAGAAAGGTCCTTAGGAATTTCAGAAAAAGAAAAAATTAAGATTGCAATAAAATCCTTAGGCTTAGACGATTTAAAACCTTTTAATCCGAAAGAACGAATAATTGAATATGTGCTTGAAGAGGGAAGCGAAAAGTTAATTGACTTTAAGCTCGACGACTTTGCTGATGAGACAGCAGGAGAATCTATGGCTCCAGGAGGTGGCTCCATCGCGGCCTACGTTGGTGCACTTGGTGTTTCTTTAGGAACTATGGTAGCAAATCTTTCTGCTGGAAAAGCCGGTTGGGATGATAGATGGGAGTATTTTTCAGATTGGGCAGTAAAAGGCCAAAATTATAAAAAGAGGTTGCTTTATTTGGTAGATGAAGACACAAATGCATTCAATAAAATTATTGACGGATTTAGAATGCCAAAAAATTCTGCCGAAGAAATCGAAGCCAGAAAAGTTGCTATTGAAGCAGCAACAATTTATGCCACAGAAATTCCATTTCAAGTTATGGAGACAGCTTATAATTCAATGGAAGTGATGCAAGCGATGATAAAAGAAGGATTACAGAGCTCTTTATCGGATGGAGGCGTCGGTATTCTTTGCGCCAGAACAGCAGTTCTCGGTGCTTATTTTAATGTCCGAATTAATGCAAAAGACATTAAAGATAGAAAGTTCGCAGAATCGATTTTAGAAAGAGCTTCGGTGATTTACCAAAAGACCCTTCAAATTGAACTTGAAACCATTGATTATATTGACAGTAAGATGTAATCATGGCTTTTCAAATAATATCCTATCAGGCACAGTATGCAAAAGACTTTTACGAACTCAATATAGAATGGTTGGAGACATTTTTCTATGTTGAAGACTTTGACAGAGAAGTGTTGAGTAATCCAGACTCTTATATATTAAAGCCTGGCGGACATATTTTCTTTGCTGTTGAGGGGGGCATTATTTTGGGTACCGTAGCCCTTTTAAAACGGGGTAAAGGAGAATTTGAATTGACCAAAATGGCAGTACTTCCTAACCAGCGTGGAAATAAGATCGGTCAGCAATTAATGCAACACTGTATTGACTTTGCTAAAGAAAACCAGTTCAAAAAACTCTTTCTCTATTCTAATACCATACTTGAAAATGCTATTTATATTTATCGAAAGTATGGTTTTGTTGAAATTCCGGTAGAAGCAGGGAATCCTTATGAGCGCGCCAATATTAAAATGGAATTTCTCATTTCCTAAAGTCAATTAATTACTCTTTTAGTTTTTAAATAAATACTTTTATTAAATAAATTGACATACTATGAAAAAACTATCCTACCTAATAATTGGAACCCTTTTATTTGTTGGGTGTAAAAACGAAAAAAAAACTTACGAAAATGATTTTGCTTCCGCTTTCGAGAATTCTTCTAAAAATGAATCTCCGCTGAATACAGAGTTTATGGTCACTCCCATTTCCCATGCAACAATGGTCTTACAATGGGATGAAACCGTTATTTATATTGACCCGGTAGATGGTGCCGTAGCTTTTGAAGGTCAATCACGACCAGATCTGATTTTAGTTACCGATATTCATGGCGATCATCTTAACACAGAAACTATAGATGCAGTTACTGATCCAAAAACCAAAATAATAGTACCCCAAGCGGTTGCTGATAAACTCCCTGAATCTCTGGAAAAACAAATAAATATTTTAAATAATGGTGAAATAGTAGAAATACTTGGCTTTACGGTCGAGGCAATTCCAATGTATAACCTAAGAACTGAGGCCCTTAAATTTCATGAAAAAGGTAGAGGCAACGGTTATGTGATCGAAAAAAATGGAATGCGGATATATATTTCAGGAGACACAGAAGATATTTCCGAAATGAGAAATTTAAAAGAAATAGATATTGCTTTCATTTGTATGAACCTTCCTTATACAATGACAGTGGAAAGTGCGGCAGATGCTGTTTTGGAATTTAAGCCAAAAACTGTCTATCCATATCATTACAGAGGTTCTGATGGATTAAGTGATGTCAATAAGTTTAAATCAATAGTCGAAGCTGGCGATACTGATATAATTGTCACACAATTAGATTGGTATCGTAAAAAATGAAAATATCTGAATATTGCTTAGCAATTATTTTTTAATGCTTTTTAAACGCTTTAAAAAACTAGTTACCATTCGGGAACTTGTATTTTTAAATTTTAGACAATAAAACTGACTTCACCTCTAAGCTTTTTGAAGTAATGTAATGTTATCTTTGAATAAAATTTCAAACTATGAAAAAATCCATATTGAAGATAACCGGAGTATTTCTTGTCATATTAGCTATGGTAGCTTTCTTTTTAAAAGCAAGAGAGACCGACAACTTGGCAAATAAAAATATTTCTGAGATAAAAGAATATCCAAGTGAATGGATGTATAATCAACGAGCGTATCCAAATAATTTTATTAATAGGAATGCAATCAATAATGCTATTTCAACCTCAAAAGCAATAATTGAAAGCAGAGGTGTACAAAACGGTTCTGATTGGAATCTAATTGGACCCTTAAATACCGGCGGTCGTATAACAGATGTAGCTATTTCTCCAGATAATGATGACCATATTTATGTTGCTGCGGCCGTTGGAGGAATTTTTAAATCAGTCGACAGAGGTGTCAACTGGACCCCCATTTTTGATGAATTTGCAAAACCTTCTATTGGAAATATTGCAATAGCGCCTTCCAATTCTCAAAGAATATACGCTGGTACAGGAGAAGCTAATGGAAGTGCAACTGATGGTGCTTATTTTGGGGACGGAATCTATCGAAGTGATGATGGTGGGGATACATGGGCAAATATAGGTTTACCCGAAAGTAACCACATAGGCCGTATTGTGGTTGATCCAATGAACCCAGACAGAGTCTTTGTGGCGGCTACAGGATTATTGTACGGAAAAAATATAGAACGAGGCATCTACCGAACTACGAACGCAGGTACCGATTGGGATAAGGTGCTTTTTGTAACCGACTCTACCGCTGGAATTGATGTGGTGATGAATTCTTCAAATACAGATATATTATTTGCGGCCATGTGGGAACGCACGCGTAAGCCCTGGCAACGTGATTATGGGGGCGTAACTTCGGCTATTCATCGATCTATGGATGGTGGAAATACCTG
>BS_KBA_SWE02_21mDRAFT_10001027_pt1 | contig 10570 bp, 6 predicted proteins | sample BalSeasSWE02_21m_FD_9196 | JGI IMG/M metagenome (IMG submission 9196)
TTAGGCGGAAGATATGGTTGGACACGATCATCATCTCAGCTTGAGGAATTAGGCGGAAGATATGGTTGGACAAGATAGTTCATCTTCTAGACTAAATTTTATTTTTAAGCCTTCAATTATTTGAAGGCTTTTTTTTTAAATTGAACTACAAATAAAATATTATTAGTTATTCTTTTACTTTAAAATTCTCATGAAGATTATTCACTTTTTTGTTGCTCTTTTTGTTTTCTATTCTGCATCATTTTCTCAAGATGCAACAAAAGTAGCATTGNTTCATGAAAATAGTTATGATTTGATTGATGCAGAAAATCAAGCTGGTGTTATTTACGTTTCACTTTTTGATTTAGTAAATAAACTTCCAATTTCTATATCTGCTGAAGATAAATCAGGATCAAGTGCATTATCATTTGAAAACCATGAACTTTATATAAATTCAAACAATCCCTTTGTTTCTATAAATGACTTAAGAGATAGTTCTGTTAAAACATTTCAATTATCAAGTCCCCCATATACTAAAAATTCTAAGATTTATATTTCTCTAACTTCAATTATTGATTTGATAAATGAGTATTGGTATAAAGAGTTGGTTCCTTTAGCTGCAAACAGAGTAAAGGTTGTTGAAAAAGTTAGAGAAATTAATGAATCAGAATTGGGGAAAAGTGTAAAACTTTTAAGTATTGCCATTGAATATGGCTCCGAAAGTACCTTATTCAAAATTAAAACAAACGGTAAGGTTGATAATTTTTATAATTTTTATCGATCGCAAAATCTGCACTTAATTTTATGGAATACTACGATTTCAAATGATTCGACACTCTTTCTTAAATCAACGGATATAATTGATAAACTGAAAGTTTCTAATAATCTGAAATTTCTTGAATGTAATTTCATCCTAAATGAAAAAGAAACTATTACCGAGGTTTATGAAGGAAAAGATGATAATGAATTAATCATAAGGATAAGTAAAAGAGATTTTGGAGATTGGTATAGCAAAGAGAGTGAACACTTTAAAATTATCTATCGCGATGCACATTCTCATCTTGTAAATCATTTGCTTTCCTCAGCAGAAAATTCATTAGCACAATTAAAAAAACTTTTTAATTATCAACCCAAAGAAAAAATAATTATTAATACTTACGATGTGAGTGATTATGGTTTTGGAGCAACTACAACTGTCCCGGAAAACTATATCAGAATTGAGATTGAACCTTTAGAACCAGGATATGAGATAGTTCCATATTCTGAAAGATTTCAATGGTTGATTAGTCATGAACTTGTGCATATCATCGTTAATGATATGGCCTCAGACTTTGAAACATCATTAAGAAGTGTAACGGGAAAAGTTATTCCCGATAAAAACCAGCCACTAACAGTATTTTATAGTTTACTTTCTAATCATAACCGATATACTCCGAGATGGTACCAGGAAGCAATTGCTGTTTTTATAGAAACATGGTTCAGCGGGGGTTACGGAAGAATTCTTGGTAATTTTGACGAGATGTATTTCAGAACTTTAGTGTATGAAGATCAAAAATTTCCGGGTGTATCTGAAATAGAAAACGTTACTTCACATAAAAGTATCTTGTTAGAAAACATACTTTATTTATATGGCACAAGATTTATTGCACACCTGACATATAAATATGGAACACAAAAACTATTTGATTGGTTCTCACTTAAGCCGGATGAATTTTATCCCGGATTAGAATCAAAGTTTGAAAAAGTATATGGTCTTGATTTTGATGATGCTTGGGAAAATTTTATTTCGGACGAAAGAGAATTGCAAAATTCTAATATTTCGCTTATTAAAAAATATCCACTTACAAATTTCCAAAAACTTTCTAACAAAGTCTTTGGATGGGTTACTCATACAACGTATGATTCAAAAAACAATTCGCTGATATTTGGGTATCATCGCAAAGGTGAGTTAGCTGAAATACAAAAATTTAATTTAGATACTAAAGAGTCTGATTATATAACAACACTTCCTACGCCAAGTCTTATACAAGTAGCCGCAGTGGCTTATGATGAATCGTACAAAAAACTATTTTATACAACTAACAACAATCAACTTTATAGAGATGTTTGGGAGTTTGATCTAAATAATAATAAAGAAAAATTATTGTTTAAAGATTCAAGAATCGGACAATTAACAATTTCTCAAACAACACACGAACTTTGGGGCATACAACATTTAAGCGGCAAAGCAATACTGGTGAGGTCAAAATATCCATATTCAGAAGTTCAATCACTTTCGGTATTTAATGTTGGCGATGAATTTTCTGATCTTTCTATCAATAGAAAAGGGGATTTACTTTCTGCTGTTTTACATAGATCAACTGGGCAACAATCAATAATTGTTTCTGATATCACCGGGTTGGAAAAAGGAAATCTATTTCAATTTAAAGCAATTACTTCAAGCGGCTCACCGGAAAATCCATCCTGGTCTTTAGATGGAAAGTTCTTGTATTGGAATGCTTACACTAACGGCGTTTCTAACATTTACAGATATGATTTGCAAACCGAAGAAATTATTCCATTAACAAATACTATAAAAGGTGTTTTCAAACCGATCGAAGTTTCTTCGGATTCAATGGTTGCCATGGAATTTGGTCCTGATGGATTTACTCCTGTTAAATTTGCAATATCTAAAGCAAACAAGTTGCCGGCAATAAATTATTTTGGACAAAAGATATTAGATAAGTCACCTGAATTGTATGATTTAAATTTAAAACCTGCCGCCGAAGTAATTGATAAAAATCTTTTTACAAAAGAAGAATCTTATTCATCGCTCAGTGATCTTTCAATTAAAACATTTATTCCAACCGTCTCAGGGTTTCAATCACGTGTTGTGCTCGGCTTCTTTACACAAATTAATGATCCATTACTTAATCACGATCTGGTTATTGATATTGGAGTTTCACCATTTAAAGAAACAACTCAAGATATAAAATTTCATTTACGTTTAAAGTACAGCTATCATCAAAAATTTATTTTGGGAATAGAACAAAACGCGCCTGATTTTTATGATCTATTTAACACCAGAAAAAGAGGAATGCTCGGTGGAAAATACACAGCCGGATATACTCATTATTGGATATTTGATAATCCGCTAAAAGTTAAACAAAACACGGAGCTTGCTGTCTATCGAGGTATAAAATTTATTAATGATAATCTTACAGAAGTTAGACAACCAGATTTTGCAGTACTTAAATCAGAACTTGATATAAGAGATCTTAGAAAAACAATTGGCAGTATTGATTGGGAATCTGGAGATCTGTTTAAATTTTCTGCTCTTGGGTATGGATCTAATCTAGATGACCCACAATTTTCCGGACAGTTTATGGGCGAATGGGATAAATATTTTATATTTTTTACTCCACATAATGTATTTCACTTAAAAGGGGCAACGGGATATCATATAATAAATGACAATATACCTGAAACTATGTTCTTCTTTGGTGGATTTGGAAACAGAGAAATTGAGAATGAACCAGTAAAACAGTTTGAAAAAATGTTTCGCTTTCCCGGCGCTCCTATTTATAGTATAACATCGGATAAATTCTTTAAGGTGATGATAGAAAATTCATTTCCCCCCATTCGCATACCAAATGTAACAGTCGGCAGCATAGACTTAAAGAACATTAATTTTTCCATTTTCTCTCAGGGACTAATCTCGGATTCACAAGAAATTGATAAAATTATAGATTTAGGTGGGCAAATTAATATTATGTTCCAACACTGGTACAATCTTGAATCAACAATTTCAGCTGGCTTTGCTAAAGCATGGTGGAGAAGTGGGAATGATACAGAATGGTTCATTTCCTGGAAACTTTTTAAAGATTAGTACATTTTTTAAGTACTATTTACATAATTGCTTTCATTGTTCGTTTATATTTAGCCTATAAAGCGGTATAATTATTGCGCAATTATTTAAAATTATTATTTTTTGATTACGCTTTAAGTTAAATGAAATTTTCAGAATTTAAGAAAAATATAGATAGCGGTATTAAAACCAGCCTGGACGCAGACCTTACTTCTGAGAAAGCCAAAAATCTTGAGGTAATACTAAATATCCTTAATAGTATAAACCGCTCTTTAATTCTTGATGATGTTCTCGAACTCGTTTTAAAGAATGCAATCCGTTTAACAAATTCTGAACGTGGATTTATTGTTTTAAAAAGTCAGTCTGGTAAACTAGAATTTAAGCTTGGATTGGATTCAAACGGAAAAGAACTACCTGAAAGTCTTTTTCAGATTAGTAACTCTGTTGTGGAAGACGTTTTTTATAATGGGCAATCAAGATTTATAGAAGGTGCTCAAAGTGATGTTACTTTAGAATCGAGTAAAAGTATTCTACGATTGGATCTTCAAACCATTCTTTGTTCACCTCTAATTACTGATGGAAATAAGATTGGTGTTATATATGTTGATAGTAAACATCTCCATAAGATAAAAGAAAAAGAAACTACCAGTACTTTTGAAATTTTAGCCGGACAAGCGGCTGCTGCAATTCGTAATGCACAATTATATCAAAGTCAACTTACTGCTAACTCTGCATTGCAGGAAGCTAATATCCAGCTTATACAAGCCGAGCGTAAAGCATTAAAAGCAGGTATAGATTCTGAGATAGGACAATCATTACAAGGTCTTGTCCATTTGGCTTTGCTTGAAAACGAGAGTTTACTCAGAATGTTAGAGAAGCTTAAAAAAGAAAATGAAGATTCGGGAATTGGCAAAGAGTCGCTTTTGTATGACCGGTTAAAATTAAAATCGAAGGTAGCTATCGATAGTATTAGAAGCATTCAAAAGTATGCTCAGGTTCTTATGGAAACTGCTATAATGAATCTTAATAAAGACAGCGGCGATTTGAACAGAACGATACAATCGGTTATAAAATATATCTCACCGATGAAGAAATATCAGTTTGTAACATTTAAAACTCAACTAAATAATATTCCGCTTTGCAATTATGATTCTGAACAAATACAGCACTTGCTTGTGCATTTGTTTACAAATTCGGTAAATGCCCAAAAAGATGTTACAATTAGTATTCAATCTTTAGCTGATGAAAAATTTGTAAATATTATTGTAGAGGATAATGGCCCCGGAATACCTGATAATGTTAGAAAAGATTTGTTTGTATCTTACATACCAACGAAAAACAGTTATGGACTGTTTTTATGTAAAAGTATAGTTGACAGGCATAACGGTGAAATAAAATTACACGATTCAGAAACAGGAACTAAAATAGAAATTTCATTACCTATTATATAAGAATGGTAACAACTGATTTTTTAAAATACGTTAGCCTTATGTATGACAAGGTCCGCTTTCCGGTTCAAGTGGCTGAACAGAGCGGAAAGATAGTTTATATTAATGAAGCGTTTACAATTTTGTGGGGATATCATCTTGATGAACTTGCAGAGTATTCAATATTTAATGATAGTGTTCTTAGAGAGAATAATGCGGTTGAAAAAATATTAGAAGTTCTTAACGGTAAAACTTATACTGCGATAGATTATTACGAAGATTCATTATTACGTTCGCGCGATTATGCCATTCCAATTTTAAGGACAAACATTTTTATAATTAAAGATGAAGATGAACCTTATATTGTAATGTACCATGAAGATCAGACAGAGATGCTTTTAACTGAAGAAGAAGTTAAAAAAGCACGCGATGCCAGTTATGAATCTGAAAGATTAAAAAACACATTCTTAAATGTTTTATCACACGAGCTTAGAACTCCACTGAATATTATTTTAGGTTACTCATCCTTAATAAAAGAAAACTTAGCAGATAAAATTGGCCCTGAGGATAAGATATATTTGGATAATCTTCACAGTGGCAGCGAAAGATTATTTAAAAGTATAACACAAATGTTAGAATTTGCGCAGATCGAAGCCGGCAACTATAATTTAAATACTGAAACCACGGATTTTATTAGTATTATTCAAAATTGCTTACCTGAATATCAAAAGCAAGCAAAGGAAAAAACACTTGAGTTAAGAACTAACTTCTCTCATAAAAAGATTTATGTTGATGTAGATGTACAGTGTGTTGAAAGCGCATTCAATAGTTTAATTAGCAACGCAATTAAATTTACGCATCAGGGTTACGTAGAAGTTGATGTTAGTATCTTGGAGGAAAAAGGGTTAGCTATCTGTAAAGTTAGAGATACAGGTATCGGTATATCCACAAAATATTTGGATCATCTTTACCAGCCTTTTAGCCAGGAAGATTTAAATGTTGGGAGAAATTATGAAGGAAACGGACTCGGACTTGCTTTAGCTAAAAGATACATTGAAAAATTAGGCGGATCTTTACTAGTGGATAGTATAAAGGGAGTTGGGTCAACATTTACTTTTACACTTCCATTAAATCAGTCCAAAGCTTTTTCAACTGTAAGTGATTCCGATGACCCAAAAGGTTCTAATAAAATATTGATGATTGATAACACTGGTGAAACATTTGAACTTGTAAAAGCATTTTTAAAAAATTCATTTACGCTTTCAAATTACAGTATTAGAGAATTTAAACTTGAATTTGTTCAGGATAGTTCTTTCAGTCATTTTATTTTTGATGTTGATAAGAATTATTGGCAGCAAGGTATTTTTATTTGCAGGGATATTAAACGACATGACCCTTTTAAAAGACCAATCATTATAATATCAAGTGAGTATATCGAAGATAAGATTAAGGAATTTTATCAAGCCGGTGCTACAAAGTTTTTAGTTAAACCATTTGGGAAATCAGATCTCACAAAAATCATTAACGATTCTATAGAATCTTAATTACTTCTCTCTTTTTTTTATTTTAAGCACTTCACAACTGATATACTTCGAAATATTATGTAATTTTCTTTCAGGAGTTTTTAATCAAGAGATAATAAAGGAATTGCAATGAAAGTTATATTATATTTTCTGATCGCTCTAATAATATATCCAATCTGCCAAATAACAGCACAGCAAAAAGATATATCAGGAATCTGGACAGGCAAACTAGCCTTGCCAAATTCAATAGAACTCACAATAGTTTTTAATTTATCAATGGATGATGCAGGAATATATTCATCAATTTTAGATAGTCCCGATCAGCGAGCGATTGGAATTCCAACTGAAAGCACAACAATTACGGGCGATTCTATTCTTATCAAAATCCCTGCCGTTCAGGGTTTTTATACAGGTAAGATTTTGTATGATGAAATGAAGATTGATGGTAAATGGTTTCAAGGTGGAATGAGTTTAAATCTAATTCTTAATAAAGTAGAAAAACTTGAAGGAAGAAATCGACCACAGGAGCCGAAAGAACCATTTCCATATAACTCTGAAGAAGTTCTGTTTGAAAATGAAATTGATGATGTTGTACTTGCCGGAACTTTAACTTATCCAAAAGAAGGAAATAATTTTCCAGCAGTTGTAATGATAACAGGATCAGGTGGGCAGGATAGAAATGAAGAATTGCTTGGACATAAACCATTTTTAGTTATTGCAGATTATCTTACAAGAAATGGAATTGCTGTTCTAAGATTTGATGATAGAGGAATTGCCCAATCAACCGGAGATCATTCAGCTGCAACTAGTGAAGATTTTGCAAAAGATGTTCTTTCTGCTGTAGAATTTCTTAAATCAAGAAATGAAATTGATAAAACTAAAATCGGCTTGATCGGCCATAGCGAAGGGGGAATTATTGCACCTTTAGCTTCTGTTCAAAGTGATGATGTAGCATTTATTGTAATGATGGCAGGGCTGGGAATTCCCGGTGACTCAATTCTATATCTTCAAGGCGCTCTAATTCAAAGGGCTGAAGGAACAAGTGAAGAAGAGATTCAAAAATCTGTGATGTTGCAAAGAGAAATATTCACAATTGTAAAAAACAGCAGTGACGATGAGAAACTTAAAACTGATTTAAAAGAAATGTTATTAGCTGAATATGCAACCATGACGGAAGAAGAAAAAAGTAAACTTGGTGATCCGGAAGTTTTTTTAAATATGCAGATCAAAACTATCACTAGCCCGTGGTTCAAATATTTTTTACGATTTAATCCTGTTCCAGTTTTAGAAAAAGTAAAATGCCCTGTTCTTGCAATCAATGGAGAAAAAGACCTGCAAGTTCCGCCTAAAGAAAATTTATCAGCAATAGAGGAAGCATTAATAAAAGGCGGTAATATAAACTTTGAAGTAAAAATGCTGCCCGGATTAAATCATCTTTTTCAAACTTCAACAACCGGTGCTATTTCAGAATATGGAAAGATTGAAGAAACTATTTCTCCAATAGCTTTAGAATTAATGTTAAACTGGATAAAGACAATAACTAATTGAAATAATAATTTAATGTATTTTAACCTTTTGTCATCCTGAGCCTGCCGAAGGATGACAATTCTAATATCAATGTCACGCTTCGGCAAGCTCAGCGTGGCACGAATTAAATTATCGAATTTGGAATTAAGAAATGAATTTAACGGAGATTAGAAAAGAAATATCAAAACAAAAAAATCCGATGCAGGCAATTAATTTTCAAAGGTTTTTTAAAACTGGGAAAGGTGAATATGGCGAAGGTGATGTTTTTTATGGAATTAAAGTTCCTGTACAAAGAATTATCTCCAAACAATTTAAAGATTTGTCTTTAGATGATGTAAAATCGTTGATTCTATCTAAAGTACATGAAGAAAGATTGATTGCTGCATTTATTCTTGTTGATCAATACAAACGGGGAGATGGAAAAAAGAGAAAAACTATTTTTGATTTTTATCTAAAGAACCGCAAAGGAATTAACAACTGGGATTTAGTTGATCTTTCAGCTCCAAAAATTATTGGTGCATATCTAATCGATAATGATAAAAATCAGCTTTATAAATTTGCGCGTTCAAAAGATTTGTGGGAAAAAAGAATATCAATTATCTCAACTCAAACATTTATAAGGGAACATTATTTTGATGACACTTTAAAAATATCTAAAATATTACTTCACGATAAACACGATCTAATCCACAAAGCGGTTGGCTGGATGCTTAGAGAAATTGGTAATCGTGATATTGAAACAGAAGGAAAATTTTTAAAAGAGCATTATAAAGCAATGCCACGAACGATGTTACGTTATGCGATTGAAAAATTCCCAGAGAAAAAACGAAAAGCATATTTACTAGGCAAAATATGACAAGAAAAAATATTTCTTCAGGAGCAAAATGGGAAGATATCGTTGGATACTCCCGCGCAGTAAGGGTTGGCAATGTGATAGAAATAGCAGGCACAACCGCAGTTGAAGATGGAAAAGTTGTAGGCATTAATGATGCCTATGTACAAACCAAATTCATCATTGGAATAATAGAAAAGGCTTTGCTCGTAGCTGAAGGATCTCTTAAAGATGTAGTTAGAACAAGAATGTTTGTTACTGATATTTCACGCTGGGAAGAATACGGAAAAGCTCATGGCGAGTATTTTCGCGATATTAAACCCGTCACTACAATGGTAGAAGTAAAATCTTTAATTGATCCGGATATGTTGATAGAGATGGAAGTAACAGCAATTATTTCGTCAAACCAAAATCATCATTCCTAAAAAATTAAAATCTTTAATCATAATTGCGTAATTAAATTGTAAATTTCTATCCGTTTTACAAATAATAATGAACAAAGCATAATGTTAAAAGTTTTACTAATAACAGCGTTATTAATCACAATAAATCTAAATGCACAAGTTTCAGTAAGTGCTGATTCGATTTTATTCCCTCAATTACTTACAGGAAGTGTTGATAGTTTTTCTGTTTACATTAAAAACGCTAATTTTCAACAATCAGATATTAAAATCAACAGCACTAAAAATATTTACAGTTTGTCGGATACTTTGTTATCAATCCCTTCAAATGACAGCAGCATTATATGGATAAAATATAGTCCCAATCAAAATGTAATTGATAAAGACTTAATTTTTATTACAAGTGATGACAGTACAATCGGATCAATAATCAATCTAAGTGGCTCAGGTAAATTTGGTGACAGTTATGATGCAACAACGTTTAATCTCTATGATGCACAATTAAAAACAGCTTTAACACAATTAGTAAGCGGACATACTTCGCTTGGCTATAGTAATTTAGCTAGAGATAAAATGTTTATGGAAATTGATAATCAAAAAGTTAATGGGCAGGGGGCTTCAGTTAATGCAATTGAGTGTGTTTATATAGGGAGACTAGCTGTGGGGTATATTGACAGAGTTGATGCTCAAAACAATTATAATTTTAACACAGAACATACCTGGCCCCAATCAACTTTTAGTCAAAATGAGCCAATGCGATCTGATCTTTATCATTTGTATCCTACGGATAATCCTGCAAATAGTATCCGTGCAAATTATCCATTTGGTAAAGCAGTAACTAATATTACCTGGCAGGTTGGAGGAAGCAAACTTGGTTTTAATAATCTTGGCCAACAAGTTTTTGAACCAAGAGATGTACATAAAGGTGATGTGAGCCGATCGATGTTTTATTTTATTACTCGTTATCCGATAAATTATGGAAATTTCCTTACCCAAACTCAGGAAAATGTTTTTAGAGAATGGAATAAACTTGA
>BS_KBA_SWE02_21mDRAFT_10001028_pt1 | contig 10567 bp, 8 predicted proteins | sample BalSeasSWE02_21m_FD_9196 | JGI IMG/M metagenome (IMG submission 9196)
AAATCTTCAGATTTGGCAACGCCGTCTTACCTTAGCCAATCTCGTCCAAATCTGAAGGTTTGGACTCCAACGCGGCTTAACTTAATGGCATTGCGGCTGAAGCCTCTACTCCAATACCGGCTAAAGCCTCTACTCCAACGGCTAAAGCCTCTACTCCAATACCGGCTAAAGCCTCTACTCCAATACCGGCTAAAGCCTCTACTCCAAGCCGGCTAAAGCCTCTACTCCAAGCCGGCTGAAGCCTCTACTCCAAGCCGGCTGTCTCTACTCCAACTCGGCTGAAGCCTNCAGTCCAGCAGTTTTAACTTGTGTGCATAGAGTAGCCTTAGCAAGGAGGGGTTGGGGGTGGTTGAGTTAGAAAATCTAAATCCGAGCAATTATTTCCAACAACCGTGCTAACGCGCCCCGGTTTTGTTCGACAAATAATTTCCCGCACCGGCCCATCTCATCACGTAAGGTCTGATTCGCCAATAATAATTTTAACTCAGTCGCTAATTCGTTAGCATTATTCACCTGTCGTACTGCACCGGCTACTATCAATTGTCGAGTAATTTCAGCCCACTCAAATACTTGGGGGCCTACAATAATCGGCACCCCGACCGCCGCCGGTTCCATTAAATTATGTCCTCCCACAGGTACCAAAGTGCCACCGACAAAAGCCACGGCACAGGCCGCATATAGTAACGGCAATTCCCCCATCGTATCTCCTAGATAAATGTCAGTTTCAACCGTACATATACCATTTTCACTACGTCGAACTATCTTATATCCCTGTCGAGTGCATAGCCGGGCCACTCGTTGAAATCGCTCCGGATGACGTGGCACCAAAACCAACAGTAAATTACTAAACACTGGTTTTAACTGCGCTAACGCCGCTAATACTGCTTCCTCTTCTCCTTCATGGGTGCTGGCAGCAATCCAGACTAACCGTGCCTGACCCCACTGTTGACGTAAGTGGGTTATTTGTTCAGATAAATCTGACGGTAAACGAGAATCAAATTTAATACTGCCGGTTACCCGCACTTGCGTTGATTTGGCCCCTAAATGACGAAAACGTTCGGCGTCGACTTGAGTTTGAGCGGCAATCACGGTAATATAACTTAATATCGTCGACATCCATTTTCCTAGATACTGATAATTTTTAGCAGAATTGGCGGATAAGCGAGCGTTGGCTAAAATCACTGGAATCTGTCTATGATGACAGGCCGACAACAAGTTGGGCCATAACTCGGTTTCCATAATAATCGCTAATCGCGGTTGCACTTGATTTAAAAACCGGGCGACCGCATCTGGTAAATCATACGGTAAATAAACATGCCACACTTTATCGCCAAAGAGTTTTTGTACTCGTTGCGACCCCGTTGGAGTCATCGTCGTGACTAAAATGGAGGGCGGTGGCCATGGTTGTTGTAAGGCTTGAATTAATGGCACGGCGGCTTGTACTTCTCCCACCGATACGGCATGAATCCAAATCACTTCCTGATTAACTGGTTTGGCCTTAATAAAACCAAAACGCTCCGGCCACCGTTGCCAATAGTCAGGTGTACTAAAACCGCGCCAAATCAGACGGAGTAGAATAAATGGCAGCAGGAGATAAAATAATAGGCTGTAAATGTAACGTAGCATAGACCGAATGACACCTCTCCATGAATTTAAAGTATAGCTGTACAAACTTAAACCTGGTGTGCAACACCTCTTTGAGTGCGTAAAACCGCCAACGCCATGAAGTCACGTTGGAGTAGAGGTTTTAGTTGGAGTAGAGGCTTTAGCCGGTGAGGGCCGACCCCCACCGGCTAAAGCCTCACTACCATTAAGTTAAGCCGCGTTGGAGTCCAAATCTTCAGATTTGGACGAGATTGGCTAAAGTAAGACGGCGTTGCCAAATCTGAAGATTTGGACTCCAACGCCGTAACTTCAGCTTAACTTAATGGCATTGCGGCTAATAAAGCCTCTACTCCAACATTCTAATGAGTTTACGAGAATCTCATGATTCCTCTAATCTCAACCAAATGGGTGTTGCACACAAGGTAAACTTAAATATTTCGGGAAAACTTTTCCCCAACCTCGTTTAAGAATTAAAATATTCCTTGGTTAGAACAAAATGGCGTGATATGATGGTTATTTCCAAATTCTAAGGACTTTAAAATTCTTAAAAAATTCCTAGCCTTTTCAAAGAGTTTTTAACTTCCTTGAGTTTCATGGTAAACTATTCGTATAATAACTCACTTTAAGCATGGCTAATTCAACCACCCCTAGCCCCTCTTGGCTAAGGCGGGGAAGATCCCCTGCGATTTCCGTGATGCTACTCCCCTCCTTACCAAGGAGGGGTTGGGGGTGGTAGTGCGTAAAGTGAATAATAATTTAAATAATTGGCAGAGGTTTGTACAGTTTTTTCTTAAACCTAACCCTAAAAAGAGGAACCCAATCATGATGAAGCTCACTATTAACGGTAACCCGCATGAAATTGAGATTGCTTCCGATACACCGCTGTTATGGGTACTACGTGATACCATGGGCCTGACTGGTACTAAATTCGGTTGTGGCATTGCCCAATGTGGTGCTTGCACCGTGTTAATCGACGGTGAAGCAGTCCGCTCTTGTAGCTTACCGGTCTCACAAGCGGAAGGTAAAAAAATTACGACCATTGAAGGACTCTCCACCGACCGGAGTCATCCTTTACAACAGGCTTGGATTGAGGAGCAAGTCCCCCAATGTGGCTATTGTCAATCAGGAATGATCATGAGTGCCGCGGCCTTGTTAACCAAAACTCCCAAACCGACCGAAGCGCAAATTATTCAAGCCATGAATGGAAATATTTGTCGTTGTGGCACTTATTCACGAGTTAAAAAGGCCATTTTACGGGCGGCCAACCATATCAATCCACATGTCTAACACTGACTTAGAAGTTTTATCTTATGCGTTACAGTGGTTAACGCAAGGCCAACCAGTGGCTTTAATCACGGTCGTTAGCACCTGGGGGGCGGCACCGCGTCCGCCAGGGGCTTTACTGGCGATTAGTCAACAAGGTGANGTCGTCGGCTCAGTCTCTGGCGGTTGTATTGAAGATGACTTGGTAGCTAGAGTAACTAAGGATGGTTTTAACCGGGTAACGTTATTAAAATATGGCGTGAATAATGAACAAATTCAATCCGTCGGCTTGCCCTGTGGTGGCAGTGTAACGGTGGTGGTGGAACCGTTGACTCAAGAAGAGGCGGTTAAACCGGCGGTGCTCGCACTACAACAACGTCAATTGGTGGTTCGTCAATTAGATCTTGGCAGTGGTCAAGTCACTTGGCCAACGGTGGTGCCAGAAACCGCTGTACAGTATGATGAGGGCCGCCAGTTAACTTGTGTATTTGGGCCACAGTGGCAATTACTGATTATCGGTGCAGGTCAAATTTCTCGTTACTTGGCTGAATTTGCCTTAGCGTTAAATTATCAGGTCCTGGTTTGTGACCCGCGGACCGAATACAGCAACACTTGGTCAGTCGCTGGGGTTACGGTACGGTCAGACATGCCCGATGAAGCCGTTAAAAGTTTAATTTCAGACTCGCGTAGTGCCGTGGTCACGTTAACCCATGATCCCAAATTAGACGACTTGGCACTATTAGAAGCGTTAAACTCCCCCGCGTTTTATGTCGGTGCGCTCGGCTCTAAGACCACCAGTCTCAATCGTCGTACCCGTTTACGCCAAATGGGACTCACCGACGAGGCATTAACTCGTCTTCACGCACCAGTAGGTTTGCCCATTGGGGGCAAAAATCCGGCGGAAATTGCGCTCTCTATTTTGGCTGAAATGACTGCCACCAAATACCTAAATCCACCCCCGCCTAATTCCTAATTGAGTTGAGACCAAGATGGCAATACTGGATACTGTAGGCATCTTACTCGCTGCGGGCTGTAGTCGCCGCTTTGGCAGCGATAAATTATTACACCCGCTACCGGATGGGACCCCCATGGCGATTGCATCGGCCCGAATTTTAAAAACGGCCATCAGTCGAGTTTTAGTCGTGGTGCGACCTGAGGCTACTCGGTTAATCGATTTACTAGAGCAAGAACAAATCGAGATTATCCTCTGTCAAGAGGCCGTCAGTGGTATGGGGGCCAGTATTGCCTGCGGGGTAACCGCTAGCGCCCAAGCCCAAGGATGGGTGATTGCACTGGCGGACATGCCGTTTATTCAACCCTTTACCGTAGCACAAGTGGTGGCGTTATTACACCAAAATACGATGATTGTGGCACCACAATATCAAGGACAACGCGGACATCCGGTAGGCTTTCATCATTTATTCGGTCCTCAATTAAAGCGGTTGGAAGGTGATAATGGGGCTTGGAAAATTTTACAGCAATATTGTTCGCAACTGACTTTATTCGCTTGTAACGATAAAGGGGTGTTGTGGGATATAGATACTCCTGAGAAGTTACGGGCGGTTTAAATAACCACTCTCAGCCGCTCTTTAGTGAGGCGGAGAGTATACCCATTAAGTTAAGCGCGATGGGTAGGGTGCGTCCCACGCACCACTCAAACATCGTTGTGCATGAGAACCTGGAATAGAATTATGGAGAATAGGGTTTGTAGTAAACAATATTTTCTCGCTTTCACGGTTCTCTTTAAAGTTATCTATATTTTAAGGTTTTGGCAAAACTGTCTGAAGTATTGTAAATATATATTTTTTATGTATTTTACCAAACTATCCGAAGTATTACCACAGAATTTCCAATATTTAGAATTAATTGGCATTTTTGTACTACATAATAGGCATTTAAATGTTCTTATTGGGTCTTGAAGTTGTATTCGTCAGCTATTTCGGCGTCCGTATATACGAAAAATATTCCGCAAAATTATTACCACAATTGACGGAATCCGTGACCACCGATGACCCACCCAATGAGTCGTTGTCGGTGATAGAACAATCACGGTTGCTGAAAGGGTCTCGTGAAAAAAATCTGCATTATCTCAAGATGAGTGGCCTCACTTTGGGGCTTTCCATGTTGACTCACCTTAGCCCCGCCTGGATACCGATTACTTTAATAGGTTTTACCTATATAGCCTTTCCATATTTGCGAGTGATTGAACACTCCTTGCTGAACAAGAAAAAAGTGGATGGTTATGTATTATACGGTATTGCAGATTTTATGACGTTGGGGTTGGGCCGAATTGCTACAGCTTCCTTGGCAATCGGAACGGTTCATGCGGCCCATTTTGTGATTGCTAACGCTGAAGAAAATTCAAAACAAAGTCTCGTCGATATATTCTCCCAACAACCGCGCACCCTCTGGTTACTGAAAGATGGGGTAGAAATAGAAGTACCACTGGAACAAGTTACCATCAATGATATAGTGGTAGTCAACACTGGCGAAATGGTGCCTGTGGACGGCACCGTGGTCGCAGGGGTGGCAGCCATCGATCAACACATCTTGACCGGCGAATTTCAACCGGCGGAAAAAACGTTGGGTGACACGGTATTTGCTTCCACTTTGGTGTTGTCTGGACGTATTCAAGTACAAGTGACTCAATCTGGACACGATACCACCGTAGCAAAAATCACCGACCTTCTCAATCATGCGATTGATTTCAAAACGAATACCCAACTTCAAGGTGAGAAATGGGCGGATAGTTGGAATTTACCAGTACTAGGTCTGGGATTTGCGGCTTTGCCATTTTTGGGACCTACTACAACTGTTGTAGTTCTCAATGGCCATATTGCGCAAACCATTCGCATTGTGGCCCCGTTAAGCACGCTGAATTATCTCACGATTGCTTCTCACAAAGGGATTTTGATTAAAGATGGACGAGTGTTAGAAGATTTACCCAATGTGGACGTCTTTTTATTTGATAAAACAGGCACCTTGACTAGCGAAGAACCCACAGTGGGGCGCGTCTTGGTCTATCAGCAAGATTACCAGGAATCAGATATTTTACGATTGGCTGCCGCAGCAGAACGTAAATTAGCCCACCCGCTGGCCCGCGCCATTGTCAACAAAGCTGAAGAACTGGGGTTGGCTTTGCCGGAGATTGCAGATGCCCATTTCCAAATCGGTTATGGCATCAGTGTGCGAATTGACGATAACCTCATTCGAGTCGGCAGTGTCCGGTTTATGCAACAGGAAGGCATTGCGTTATCTGAAAATTCCGCGGCGGAAGTACAATATGCACATGATGCCGGTCACTCACTGATTATGGTAGCACAAAATCAACAACTGATTGCCATCCTAGAGATGCACGCAACAGTACGACCCGAAGTGACTCAATTACTTGCCAACCTGCGTCAGCGTGGCGCGAAGCTGTTAGCCATTGTATCTGGTGACCATCAGCAACCTACCCAAAAATTGGCGGAACGCTTAGGCATGGATGACTATTTTTACAACGTGCTACCGCAAAATAAGGCTGACATTGTGGAACAACTCCAACAACGGGGGCATACAGTATGTTTTATTGGTGATGGAGTCAACGATACCCTTGCCATGAAAACCGCCAACATCTCCATTTCACTTAGCGGCGCCACTTCCATTGCCACCGATACTGCGCAAATTGTTCTAATGGATGGGTCTTTGAGGCATTTGCCAGACTTATTGGACATTGCCGCAGAACTCAAGCGCAATTTGAATCGCGGTTGGCTGTTCAACATTGTTCCTGGCACACTGACTATCTTCGGCGCATTTTTCTGGCACTTCAGTATCATCACCGCTATTCTACTTACCCAATCGGGACTTGCTTTAGGGGTGGTCAATGCAATATTGCCGTTACGTCGCTTGAATGAGACCCCCACTCGCTTATTGTCAAGTTGCCAAGACCATAACCATAACCGTTCACTTCCACAATAATGAATAAAGAGGTACAATGAACAATCACTTTCAACTGAATCCAACCTATGTCACCCTGAATACGATGGAAAAATTCGCCGGTCAACTACGTTGGAAAGTGGGACTGGGAACCCATCCATGTGTTCGAACTCGTGTGGACAAGCGATGTACATTTTGCGGATTCAAAGATTTAGAAAATCCACTGCCAGCAGACGAAGTTAACACCGTCTTTCAAAATCTGTTAAAATGTACGACGATAGACTCGGTGAACAGATTGGAATTATACGTGTCTGGCAGTTTTCTTGATGATGTCGAAGTCTCCCCTAAGTCACGTCTAGCCATTTTACGCGCCTTCAGTGACACTCAAATACCTGAGATTTTAATTGAATCGCGTCCAGAATTTATTCATCAGGTTAATTTAAATGCGTTGACAACGGTCATCGAACCCAGCCGAGTCACCATCGGCATTGGCGTTGAAACCATGGATGATAAAGCCCGCAAACCCTTGTTGAAGGGCATCACAACTAAGAAAATTATCCAAAGCATTCAGTTAATCGCCAAAACCGGGATGAATTTTCAAGCCTACTTGCTATTAAAACTCCCCTGTGTCAGAAGCGACCGTGAAGCGGTCCGCCATTTTATGAGAGATGTGCAAACGTTGATCGACGTAACACAAGATCAAGCATGTACTTTAACTATTGCAGTTCAACCAACCTTTGTTGCCCGTAACACCGTTACAGTGCCAGACTTTGAGCATGGTAAATTTAGGCCAGTGTGGTTATACACCATCGCACTGGTTTTGCAGAAATTGTGGGTACTGAAGGCAAAAAATCCACAACTAAGAATTATTTTAGGCAATGAAAACGATAATGTTGACGTGATCTCATTGCCGTCCAATTACACACATCCAACCGCATATCAACCCTGTTCCTGTAGTCCTAAGTTACGCAAGTTGTTACAACAGGTCAATGAATCAGAACAAAGTTTGGAAATAGTCATTGGACAACTCTTGAAAAATTCTTGCGCGTGTCAATCACTTTGGCAAGCTGAAATGGAGGCGGTATAAGAGTGGTATCCCATTCAGGAATCCAAAACGTCGCATAGCAATACTTCGGACAATTTGAACAATCACATAAACAATACTTCGGACAATTTGAGCAATCGCATAAAAAATGTATGTTATTAAAGCATAATACTTTAGCAGTTTCAGGTTGCAATGGCCCCATAGTTACAAAGAGACGCATTGAGTTGGGCGAAGTGCCCTTCCTTATTTGTGAAAGCCCGCATAAATGTGCCATCACCTAACTTGTCCAGGATTTTTAGCACAATCCCTCCTCCCACATACACTCCCCCTAACGCCAAATATTTTAAGGCTAAATTACCAGCCTCGGCCCCATAAATCGAGACAAATATGTCTAACGCCTTCTCACATAGCGGATTTTCCTTAGCAATGGCTACCTCACTGATGACCGCCGCTGAATTCCCCTGACCAAAACGCGCTGTCAACCAGGCAGGTTCTTGATAATTCTCCTGATTCTTGAGAAATTCATAAATTCTCACTAAACCAGAACCTGAAACGACTTGTTCATAACTCACATTTTTATTATCACCCCGCATTAAATAACGCAACAATTCAATTTCCTCGTCATTGCGCGGCGCAAAATCGACATGACTCCCTTCCGAAGGCGAGGGATAAAAGGTATGCGTGTGTTTATCCCAATACAATAAGGCTTCTCCTAATCCAGTCCCTGCGGCAATCAAGGCCGCATTGCCCGGACGACTCACTCCATTGGGATTGAGTGGAATTAATTCCTCCTTAGACAGTCGCGGAACACCATAACCAATGGCTTCCAAATCATTCAACAAGGCCGCGGGCACCCCGTCAAATAATTGACGTAATCCAGCAACGGTGATAGTCCAATTAATATTGGTCAATTCGCAACGCCCTTCCACGACAGGCCCCGCGACACCCATACAAACCGCGGTGATAGTAGCAGGTTCAAACTGGGTTTGCTTGAGAAAATAACGAATTAACTCTTCTAAACTCGCATACTCTTTACTGGCGTATTCGGCTTCCGCTACGCTGGTTAATTCTTTGGTAAACAGACCCAGATAGGTCTTAGTTGCACCAATGTCGCCGGCTAAAATCATGATTTTTACTCCTGTTTGGTTTAAAGAAATGGTAAATTAACTTTATATTGACAATAAATATACCACCTAAAAAATGCAATCCCAACTCGATAAATCTTGACAATTATTTATTATTATAATACCTTATGGTCAAATTAGCAACCCTAAAGGGGACACGAAATTGAAGAATGTAAACTCCCCGCCTTACCAAGGAGGGGCGGTTGGGGTGGTTGAGTTAACTGTACCCACCGTATTGTATTAATTAAACTTTTTAAAATTAAGAGGTCATCATTATGTTCATCACTAGGAAGGCAAACTGGAACTGGTACCAGCTCCTTTATGTGGTAGGGTTTTATCTCCTTTATTCTCTAAATTCCTCCGTGTTAGCCGCGGTTACTTTAGTGACCGGAGGCAGTCAAGAAATTTCGGCGGGCACCGCTTCCAATGATATAATTTTCAAAGTGTTGGATGACACCGGTAACCCTGATACGGCTACTACCACTAATCTCAACATCAAGATTAAAGTCAAATTCAGTTTGGTGGGCCCTAGCGGCGAGACGATTACTAATGGTTTATCGACTATGTTAGCGGATAGTGACAATTCGGGCCAAGTTTCTACTCGATTGAATGCGACTCCAGAAATAGGAATTTATACTATCACCGCTAGTTTAATCAACGATAGCACTCAATTTGCGAGTACTTATGTAATTGTAGTGGCCGGGCCACCGGCCTCCTTAGTCGAAAGTGCTGGTGGGAAGCAAATTCTCAAGGCGGGGGGGGCTTCTGAACCGATCACGTTTAGATTAACCGATGCGTTTGGAAATTCATTGGCCGATTATCTGATCAATTTTACGCTTAAATTACCCTCTGGTGAAGTGATTGGTAGCAATTTATCGCCACCACAAGCCAAAACTGATACGCAAGGGCAAGTGAGCACTCAAGTGGAAGGTCTGACTGAAGAAGGAGAATATACGGTCATTGCGCAATGGTTAGAAGATGCCACGGTGGTTAATACTAGCACCGTGCAGGTTAAGCCTCAAATGCCGGATTTTCCAAGTTTAGGCTTTGGGGGTGCCTTTGATGCGACGGGTTTTAGTGTGGATACGGATGCCGTATTTCACGGTGGCATTGCTACTAATGAGGGCGACTTTGAGCCGGAAGTGGTGTTAACCTTGGAGGATACGGTGGATATCGAAGGCGTGATTAAAATCGATAGTAATCATCTTGGACAAGAGGCTGATATTGTCGTCGTTGCTGGTTATCGGTTGCCTGATTCGACCAATGAATGGTATTACATGTTGGACAATATGGGTAATTATCAGCGGTGGAATGGTAAAATCCATGAATTAGAATCGTTTAAGTCGGCGATTAAATTACCAGAGGAGATGGTGGTTAAGATGTATAGCGGCAAATTGGTAGCTGAGGGTAGTTTAAGAATTTATTTTGGTTATCGTTTACCGGAGGGGACGGTAGTGTTTAATGAAAAGCAGACGATTAATGCCGTGATTGGAAAATGATTCAAATATTTCGTGGTCTCAGATTTGACAACTCTCGAAGAGTTGTCAAATCTAACTGTCAAATCTAAATCCGCCGTAGTCTCAGATTTGACAACTCTCGAAGAGTTGTCAAATCT
>BS_KBA_SWE02_21mDRAFT_10001029_pt1 | contig 10562 bp, 7 predicted proteins | sample BalSeasSWE02_21m_FD_9196 | JGI IMG/M metagenome (IMG submission 9196)
TTTTTTCATCCACATTAAAAGTGGGTGTATGCAGATTTGAAATAATTCCCATTTCCTCATTTCGGATGCCTAAGCGATAAAAACAGGATGGGACATGTTGCGCAAAATAAGCAAAATCTTCCGCCGTCATCCGTAATTCCAAATCCACGACATTTTCTTCTCCTAAAAATTCCACTGCATTTTGGTATGCTCTGTCTGATACCGCAACATTGTTCACTAAAAAAGGATACCCTTTGTCAATAAAAACCTCACATTCGCCACCGGCAGATTCTGCAATTGAAGTCGCTATTTTTTCAATTTTCTGATGAGCTTCGGCTCGCCATTTTTCATCAAACGTTCTGAATGTACCCTTTATTTCTACCTCATCAGGTATCACATTATAGGTTCCATCAGCGATAAACCGCCCAAAAGATAAGACAGTGGGTACGTTAAAATGAGCATTACGACTCACCAATTGTTGCATGGCTGTAATTATTTGAGAAGCAATTAGAATTGGATCAATCAACATGAAGGGAATGGCAGCATGCCCCCCTTTTCCTTTAACGGTAATATTTATTTCGTCGGCCGAAGCCATATACTTGCCTGATTTAATGCCTATTTTTCCCGCTTCGAGATCGGGATAAACATGCTGCCCAAACATAACTGTTGGTGTTGGATTTTTCAATACGCCTTCCTCAATCATGAATTTGGCACCACCTGGGATTTTTTCCTCAGCAGGTTGAAAAATTATTTTTACCGTACCCTCAAATTCATCCTTTAAATCATTTAAAATTTTTGCTGTTCCAATCATCGAAGACATATGAACATCGTGACCACAGGCATGCATAACACCTTTGTTTTGTGATCGATAATCAATTTCGTTTTTTTCAATAATAGGTAGAGCATCCATATCAGCTCGTAATGAAATAACTTTTTTTGAAGCATTTTTGCCTTCAATTAAAGCCACTATTCCCGTTTTAAAAATTCCACTTTTGAAAGGGATTTCTAATTCGGTCAAGATTTCAGCTATATATTGGGAAGTTTTAAACTCCTGATTCGATAATTCGGGATGAGCATGTAAATGTCGCCGAATCTTTACAATTTCAGCAGCATAATCGGAGGCCATCGTTTTCACTCTCTCTTTTAAAACGTCCATTGTATTTCTTGGGTTTATTCAAATTTAATGAAAATTAAGGAAGGATATCAAAATTTACTTCCCATTTTCGAAAAGAATATTATTACATATGATGAGCTTAAGCAAAGGATTGTAAATCGCAGAGCTTTTTATATGTCCCATTTAGAGCCAATAATTCTTGGTGCTTTCCTCTTTCTACAATCTCAGCATTGCTAATTACAATAATTTCATCAGCATGCTGAATGGTAGATAAGCGATGGGCAATAACGACAGAGGTCCGGTTTTTCATTAATTTGGTTAAAGCCTCTTGAACCAAACGTTCCGATTCAGTATCCAAAGCGGAAGTAGCTTCATCTAAAATAAGAATGGGTGGATTTTTCAGAACTGCACGAGCAATACTGAGTCGTTGGCGTTGACCGCCCGAAAGCTTCACTCCCCGATCGCCAATATTTGTATGATAGCCATCTACCATTTGTGAGATGAATTCATGAGCATTAGCCACCTTGGCTGCAGCAATTACATCCTCTTCATTCACCGTGTCCATTCCCATGGCAATATTGCCCATAATGGTATCATTAAATAAAATTGATTCCTGACTTACAATACCCATCAATCCACGTAAATCATCGATCACTAAATCTTTTACATTTTTACCATCCAGAAAAATTCCTCCTTCTAAACAATCATAAAAACGAGGCAATAAATCCACAAGGGTTGATTTCCCTCCACCAGATGGACCAACCAATGCAATCGTTTTACCTTTCTCAATTTTGAGATTTATATTTTTAAGAACCTTTTCCTTATCATAAGCAAACGTGACATTTTTATACTCCACTTCATTTTTAAAATCCTTAATACTTTCTGCATTTTCCTTTTCCAGGATTATTTCCTCTGCATCAAAAATCTCTTGAATACGCTCAACCGAAGCAGATCCTTTTTGGATATTATAAACTGCTGTAGTTATTGCTTTCGCAGGAACTATAATTTGTGAGAAGATGAGAATATAAGTGATAAAAACAGCGGCATCTAAATTGCTTTCGGGATTCAACACAATTCGACCACCAAACCATAAAACCACAACCATCACCATAGACGATAAAATTTCACTCAAAGGAGAAGCAAGGTCTCTTTTTCGATAAAGCCTAATCATTAATTGTGTGTATCGTTGATTAGATTTTTTGAAATTTTCGTTGGAAACATCGATTGCTGTAAATGCTTTAATAATTCGCAAACCACCTAAGGTTTCTTCAATGATAGATAGTATTAAACCCAACTGTTTTTGTCCTTTGGCCGACGTCCGCTTTAAACTTTTCCCAATTTGTCCAATAAGAAAAGCACTTAATGGCAATAAAATCAAGACAAAAATGGTGAGTTGTGGACTAATCATAAATAAGGCCACCAAATACGTAATGATAGCTATGGGGTCGCGAAACATCATTTCAAGTGAGCTCATTATGGACCATTCAATTTCCTGCACATCCGACGTCATGCGAGCCATAATGTCCCCTTTTTTTTGTTCGCTAAAATAGGATAAAGGAAGTATTAATGTTTTATTATAGAGCTTGTTTCTCAAGTCCTTAACAACCCCATTTCGAATAGGAGCTAGATAAAACATGGCCAAATACCTAAATAAATTTTTCAGGAAAAACAAAACTACTATGGTGATTGATATGTATAAAAGCACATCCATTTCGCCACGAGTTTCAACCAATTGACCTATCTCGTAGTAAAATTGATCTTTAAGATGATCCATATTGGTCCATGAAAAACCGACTACCGGATCAGGAGCTTCAGCTGTTTTAAATAAAATTTGTAATACAGGAATAAACAGCGCAAAAGAAGCTAGCGAAAAAATTACTGATAAAATATTGAAACCAACATTTAAAAGCGCATATCCCCAATAAGGGATAACATAGCGCAAAATATTTAGCAAACTCTTCATAAGTGCAAATATAATTAAAATGCGATTGGAGGGCTCTCACAGCTTGTGTTAATATAACTTAAAATACTACATTTGTGGTATGGAAACGAAACGACAAAACCGAATCAATAAACTCATACAAAAAGATTTGGGAGAAATTTTACAATTAGAAGGACGAAATTTATTTTCGGGAGCTATGCTTACAGTCACTAAAGTTCAAGTTAGTCCTGATTTAAGTGTAGCCAAAGTTTATGTGAGTATTTTTGCATCGAAAGATAATGCTGCTACACTAAAAACACTTCGTTCAAATACCAAAGAAATTCGTCATCAACTCTCGCAACGCGTAAAACTTCAATTGCGTATAGTACCGAATTTAAGTTTCTATTTGGATGATTCTTTGGATTATATTGAGAATATTGACAACCTTTTAAAAAATTCATAACTCTTGAATCTCCCGTTTTACATAGCGCGGCGATACCTAATCTCCAAAAAATCCCACAATATTATTAACATTATCTCCGGGATTTCGATAAGTGGCATCACTATCGGAACAATGGCTTTGATTGTAGTATTATCGGTTTTCAACGGATTTGAAGATCTTGTCACCTCCATGTTTAACTCCGTCAATCCTGATCTTTTGATTAGTCCAAAAAGCGGAAAAAGTTTTTCGACAGACTCTATCGCAAAAGCTGAAATTAAAAATATGGATGGTGTTTTATATTTCACTGAGGTTCTAGAAGAAAATGTACTCCTTCGTTACGATAATAAACAACACATTGCAAATATCAAAGGCGTTTCGGGCGATTATTTACAAATGAATAAACTCCAAAATCATATGGTGGATGGCGAAGCTGTTTTACAAAACAATGGAGTGAATTTTGCTTTGATTGGGGCTGGAATTTCATATTATTTGGATTTTTACCAAAGCGGTTCAGGCAGATCCATTAGCATTTATGCGCCCAATAGAAAAGAGGGTTATAATCTGAATTTTGACGATGCCTTCAGTAATAAAAACATTTTGGTTTCTGGTGTATTCAATGTCCAACAGGAATTCGACACCAAATATATCATCACAAATATTGACTTTGCAAAAAATTTATTGGGCTATAAAAATGAGATTAGTGCAATTGAAATAGGCATAGATAAAACTGCAGATGTCGATTTAATACAGAAAAAAATCCGTCAACTAATGGGTAATGGGTTTCAGGTAAAAAATCGTTTTGAGCAACAAGAATTATTGTACAAAATAATGAAGTCTGAGAAATGGGCTATTTTTTTGATTCTCACTTTTATTCTTATTATCGCTACTTTTAATGTAATTGGATCCTTGAGCATGTTGATTCTGGATAAGAAAAAAGACATTCGAGTTTTGCAAAGTATGGGTGCTAACACCAAACTTATTAAACAGATTTTCCTTATTGAAGGTAGTCTGATTTCAATTTCAGGAGCCGTTCTCGGTTTATTCTTAGGAGGGCTAATTTGCTGCTTACAACTAAAATTTGGATTGATTAGCTTGGGTGAAGCAAACGGATCTTTTGTGGTCGATGCTTATCCCGTAAAAATGCAAGTTCTTGATTTTGTTTATGTCTTTTTCACTGTATGTATAATCGGTATTGCTGCCGCATGGATACCCGCCAGACAAATTTCAAAGAAGTATTTAGACGTGAAGTTGGGTTAATCTTTGAAAACGTCATTTTTTCTCCGAAACAATATTCTTTTTAAGATTTTTAGTATAAAATATAGTGTAACATTTCATAGGTTTCAAAGTTATATTTATTAAGTAATCAATCAATTTGAAATCATGAAAGTTATCAGACTTGTACTTCTTTGCACCTTAATCATTGCGACACAAAAATTTAATTATTCACAAAATGCGCGAGTAATTGACCAACAAACAAAAGCAAAAACTATTGAAAAATTGGCTGATATGTTGGAAGATTATGTCTATCCAGAAATAGGAGAAAAAGTCATACATCATCTGCATTTAAAATTGAAAGATGGAAATTATGATACTATTGATAGTTTTGAAAACTTCGGACGAACAATTACAAAAGATATGTTTAGTATTTCAAATGACAAACATTTACTTATTAGATATGATCCTGAATACGTAAAAGAATTAATAAATCAGACTGATTTAATAAAAAGCAAAGACTTTATAGATCAACAAAAAAAAGCTTCATCTCAACGAAACTTTGGGTTTAAAGAAGTTAGAGTTCTTCCTTCAAATATTGGCTATATTCGTTTTAACGAATTTGAAAAAATTGAGTTTGCTGCTCAAAAAGCACACTCGGTAATAGCTTTTGTAGCAGAGACAGATGCTCTTATTATTGATTTACGAAATAATAATGGGGGTTGGGGTAGCATGGTTCAATTGCTTTGCAGCTATTTTTTCGATTTTCAAGATGAACTCAATAACCAAGTTCTATTTGAGAAACAAATCACATATCAACAAGAACTCAGACAATATAGAGTGTTGCCTGATCTCCCAGGAAAAAGAATTTTAAACATCCCCATTTACATTCTTACCAGTAAACAAACCTACTCAGCAGCTGAAGCATTCACTAGCGTATTACAACAAAGAAAACGAGCCATCGTTGTAGGTGAGCAAACAAGAGGNGGAGCTCATTCCACAAGAGGACCTGAAATATTAACCTCCAATTATATTGTAAAGATGCCGGTAGCTCGAGTTCAGAATGCGATCACAAAAAATAATTGGGAAGGAACAGGATTAAAGCCTGATATTTTAGTTGCAAAAAAGGATGCTGTTCAAACTGCATTGATAAATATTCTGAATCCACAAATTGTCCGTTTATCTGAAGATGGGTTAAACAAATTGGGATACTCCTTTTTAAATGAAAACATGGTGGATATAGCAATATATATCTTCAAAAAAAATACAGAAAAATATCCATCNTCTTCAAATTGTGAGGATAGCCTTGCTGAAGCTTATATGACGAACAATCAAATTGATTTAGCCATTCATCATTATGAAAAATGTTTGACTTTAAACCCAACGAATACAAATGCTAAAGCAATGATTAATAAGATGAGAGAAAAGTTAAATCTCAAAAAGAAGGTTTAAATTAACAATAAGCTTTTGTCACTGTTTACTTCTACCCTAATTTTACGAGATATAGACTTCCAAAATCTTGGCACTCTTCATTGGTTGAATTTCAATCTCATTTAAGATGGCGGGAATCAAAACGACTTCCCCCGTTTTTATTTGTTCGAAACCTCCTTCATATTTTAAAATATATTCGCCCTCCACACAAAGATGAATCACAAAGCTATCCAAAGGGGCGTAATCCTTCACCAAGCCCTGATCTAGATCCATGAGATTCGTTGTAAAATCAGGTGTTTTAACAAGAGAACAGGTTTCATTTTTCACTTCACGATAAGTGGTTTTATATTTATCCTCAAGACTAAAATCAAGAGCATCCAAAGCTTCATCAGTATGCAAATCACGTTCATTGCCTTCGGTATCCTTCCGATCCCAATCGTAAATTCGATAAGTGGTATCAGAGCTTTGCTGAATCTCTGCTAATAATAAACCTGGCCCTAAGGCATGAACTCTGCCCGCAGGCATATTCAAAACATCCCCACTTTTTACTTTTTCATAATTCAAAATGGATTTTATCTCCCCATTTTCAAAATGCTTTAAGTATTCATTTTTATTTAATTTCTTATTAAAACCACAAATCAATTCAGCCTCTTTATCGGCTTGCATGATATACCACATCTCATTTTTTCCGTTCTCTAAACCACGTTGTTTAGCCAACTCATCATCGGGATGTACCTGAACCGAAAGCCAATCATTGCTATCCAATATTTTTACTAAAATCGGGAACTGATTCCCTAAATTTTCAAAATTCTTTTCCCCAACTAAATCCCCCATATAAATTTCAAGAAGTTCATTCAGCTCATTCCCTTCTAGAAAACCATTTACAACTACGCTTTGTTCATTCTCAACACCCGACAAAACCCAGGCCTCTCCACAATTTGGCAAATCACCAAAATCGTGATTCAATATGGTTTTAATTTTTTGTCCACCCCAGATTTTATCTTTAAAAATGGGCTTAAATTTCAAGGGATATAAACTATTCATCTTTTTATTACTTTTGAGCGAAACAAATTTAAGCATAATAGAAAAGGGAATGGAAAAGATTTGCGTGTTTTGTGGCTCTTCAATGGGCAAAGGCGATATTTACAAAAAGGAAGCGTTGAATTTAGCTGAGGTGTTTTATAAAAATAACATCACTTTAATTTTTGGTGGATCAGATATTGGGCTAATGAAGATCATGGCTGATCGTTTAATGGAGCTTGGAGGTGAAGTAATTGGAGTAATGCCACATTATTTAGCCGATAAAGAAATTTATCATAAAGGTATCACCAAACTTCATATCGTTGACTCGATGGCTGAACGCAAAACCCTCATGGCCAAACTATCGGATGGGTTTATAGCTTTACCCGGCGGATTAGGAACGATGGATGAACTCATGGAAATGATGACCTTAAATCAATTGAGGATACAAGACAAGCCCGTGAGTATTTTGAATACCAATGGCTTTTTCAATTCCATAATAGATTTCTTTAATCATGCTGTTCAGGAAGGATTTATTCGTGAGGAGCATAATAATAACTTCATTATTAGTGATAATCTTGAGGAAGTGATTAATCAAATGAAATCATTTAAACCCATTGAAACAAAAAAATGGTTAGCTGATATTAAAAAGGAAAGTTCAAATAACTAGATTAGATATAAGAGGTTGATGCTCTTTATTATTTCCATCATTTAATGTATCTTTAAATCGATGAAAAAAGCAGCCTTTTTCGAGAAAAAAGAAAAGCAAAAAGTGCAATGCCAATTATGCCCCCATTATTGTCTGTTGAAAAATGGAGAGCAAGGGAAATGTCTGGTCAGGCAAAATGTAAATGGTGACTTGCTTTCTGAAAATTATGAACGCATTAGCTCGGTTTCAATCGACCCCATTGAAAAAAAACCATTATACCATTTTCATCCCGGGAAAGATATCTTATCAATCGGAAGTGTGGGATGCAATTTAAAATGCAAATTTTGTCAGAATTACCAGATCTCCCAAACCGATGTTAACCAATATCCATTTCTGAAGAGTTATACTTCGGATGAGATTGTAAAATCTGCCTTAAAGCATCCTTCAAATATTGGAATCGCCTACACTTATAATGAACCCATCATTTGGTATGAATATGTAATAGAAACAGCAAAACTGGCTCAGGAAAATGGACTCAAAAATGTATTGGTGAGTAATGGATTTATCAATCCTGCTCCTTTGGATGAACTCATTAAAGTATTCGATGCTTTCAGTATCGATCTCAAAGGATTTACTGAAGAATTTTACCATGATTTCACCGATTCAAAATTGGAGCCAGTAAAAAAAGCACTAATCAAACTTGCCAAATCGGGCAAGCATTTAGAGATAACAAATTTGGTTATTACAGGCATTAACGATGATGAAATGATTTTTAATGAAATGATTGACTGGATAGTTGAGCATTGTGGGAAAAATACGGTACTTCATATTTCGCGTTATTTTCCCATGTTTAAAATTGATCATTTACCAACCTCACAATCCAAACTCGAAAGCCTGTTTACCATCGCCAAAGAGAAACTCAATTTTGTATATCTCGGAAATATAAAAACCGAGAATGGACAAAATACTCATTGTCCTCAATGCAATCAGCTCCTTATTTCACGAAGTGGATATGACGTTCAAATTGAAAACATGAACAAATTTGGTAACTGCGAAAAATGTGATCATCCCATTATTCAAACATAAATTAATATATTTGTCTTCTAACAAAAAACTAAAAAATGAGAAAAATTATCAATCACTCCTTTATTATTAGTTTATTAATTGTATTAGGGTTTGCATCCTGTACTTCAATCAATATAGACAATCCAGAAATAAGTATTGAAGAACTAAGCACTCACATTAAATATCTGGCTTCTGATTCTCTTCAGGGAAGATCTCCAGGAACAGCAGGCGATTTACTAGCTGCCGAATATATTGCTGGTCAATTTGCTGATTTTGGTTTGCAAAGCATAAACAAAACTTATTTACAAAATTTTGAAATAGTCACCAGCGTGAAAGCTGGCGAATCAAATAGCTTTATTTATAATGGAGATACGGCCGTTTTAAATACTGATTTCACCCCACTTTCATTTTCAGAAAATATGGAATTGAATGCATCCGTTTGTTTTGCTGGTTATGGATTCAATATCGATACTGATAGTATAAAATGGAATGATTACGACGGGCTAAATTTTGAAGGGAAATGGTTAATTTTTTTGAGAGGAGAGCCCGAAATTGACAGCTTGGAAAGTCCGTACATGAAATTTAGTTCTGACCGCGACAAAGTAATGCTCGCAAAAGATATGGGTGCTTCTGGCGTTTTATTGGTTTCAGGAACTGGGTTTTCGTCCAGAGATAATCTCGATGAACCTTCAACAATAATTGGAAGCACAGGCATGCCCGTTTTTCAAATCAGCCGCATATTAGCCAATAAACTATTTGAAGGAACTGAGTATAAAATTGAAACACTAGAGGAAACACTTAATAAAGATCGCAAACCTCTAAGTTTTTCGATTGATATGACTATTGATGCTATCTCAAATATCGAGCAAGAAAAAACCAATACCTATAATGTCCTTGGCTTTCTCGAAGGAAGTGATCCTGTTCTTAAAAAAGAATATATCGTCATTGGAGCCCATTACGATCATTTGGGATGGGGCGGGCAAGGTAGTTCTTCACGCATGCAAGATACGGTTGCCGTGCATTATGGTGCCGATGATAATGCTTCAGGAACCGCTGGATTGATTGAACTTGCCGAGAAATTTGCGGCTTCTAAAAAGAAATTAAAAAGAAGCATTTTATTTGTTGCCTTTGGTGCGGAAGAAATGGGTTTGTTGGGTTCAAAATATTTTGTTGATCAAGCTGTTGTCGCTCCCGAAAACATTTCTATCATGTTAAATATGGATATGATTGGACGCTTGTCAACCGATAGCACCTTGGAAGTTAGCGGTGCAGGGACAGCCAAAGAATCCAAGGACTTTTTGAATAAAGATCGAATGGGTTTAAAATTAGCCTTAAGTGATGAAGGCTACGGCCCTTCTGATCATGCTTCTTTTTATGGGGTTGATGTTCCCGTCTTGCATTTCAGTACGGGTGCTCATCTTGACTATCACACTCCTTTTGACACTTTCGAAAGGCTGAACATGGGAGGTCTTAAACTAGTTGCTGATTTTGTTTTTGAATTAGCGAATGAAGTCAATGGCTTAGAGCATAAGCTCAACTTTACGGAGGCGGGTCCCAAAACGGGTACTGTTTCCAGAAAAAGAATGGGTGTTACTTTAGGCATTATGCCTGATTTTGCAGGGAAAGTTAAAGATGGCTTACGTGCCGATTTCGTGATTGAAGGCAAACCTGCCTATAAAGGTGGAATGCAAAAAGGAGATATCATCACTGCCATCAATGGTAAAAGCAT
>BS_KBA_SWE02_21mDRAFT_10001030_pt1 | contig 10555 bp, 14 predicted proteins | sample BalSeasSWE02_21m_FD_9196 | JGI IMG/M metagenome (IMG submission 9196)
AAATCCTTTCCCTGGAGCATCCCCGCATTCGGGGTTTGATCAGCAGATTGCCGTGTTTTGCCGAAGGACAACCGGTTTCAAGAATAAAAATGCAGGGCATGCCCGCCAACATAAACGGTTACTGGTCGTTGTGGCAGATCAGCATGCATTTTTCAGACAAGGTTCATAAGAAAATCATGCCTCTGTTTGTACACGATGACGGACGAAACCTCCAGCCCACCGCCCGTTTTCTCTGGGATCAGATGAACATGGACCCGTGGTCCATGGAAGGCGAAATCGGAGGAAAGGAAGCTCGGGAAATCTTCAAGCAATCTAAAGATGTCGCCACCTTGCAGGGGCACGACATTTACCTTGCATTGCGCCAGAAGCATTTGAACCGGATCCATCTGGAGAGCGAAAAAGCAGAATACAGTTTCAACGCCCGGCGAAGGCTGCTGGCCAATGTGGGCCTTGCTCAGGTCAGGGCCTATCGGCTCCGTCAACTTGAAAATGAGGAAACATCTTGCAAGGCCGGCCTCGAAAGACAGAAACAGATTTTGCCGGAGCTGATCCCCCTGTTGATGCTAAGGATTGATTAGACAATGGATGATTGGAGAGAAAAAATCCTGATTCAGTTTGTTCCCGGCACATATCGAAAGACCGTTGTGGCGGACCCCGACGAACTTTTCAGGGACGAAGGCTTGTACAGGGAAATCCGCAAGCGGGGTTTTTCACTCATCTATTTTGAAGATCCTGTTTCGTTCCGGTTCACTTATGAATCCGATTTTCGAGCTGCGTGGGATAAGGGGGAGGAGAAGAACCTGGTCGTTGTGGTCAAACCGGATACCCTCGAATTTGAAAAACTACCGGCAGATGTACTACAGGGTGCAAAAAGACGGTCGTTTTATCTGAAAGACATCTTTCCCAATCTTTCTTATAATCTTGTTTCAAAGCTGGAAAGGTCCTATTTTGATAAGCTTTTCCAGGCACACAACCAATATGCAAACCAACCCCTGGGCGAGGCACTGACAAAGGAATTCATCCTCAAGCATGTTTTTGAAACCGTACCCGAGATCATTAAAAAGGAGAGCGATCTGCTGCGGACTCTCCTGAAACGTCACTACCGCAGGCTCAATATTCCTGAACTGCTGGACCAACACCTTCTTTCCGTTCTTGAAAAAACCGGGAAATTCGCCAACTGGCCTCTGGATGCAATTGTGCCTGATCGCTCCGCGTTCTGGGAATTCCTACAGGAACGGTGGGAATTATTCGTTTCTTCCTTAACCGGCAAAGGGGTTGAAAGCGTTGGTGAACCTGCCGCCCTGAAATATCCGGGTGTAAGGGATATTCCCTTTGATCATGATGATATCCGCGTTTACATGGACAACCTGTTTGAAGAAGGCATTCTGCAAACCGTTGAATGGGTTTCAGCTGCAGCCATACCCAAGCCCTGGATGAAAGTTGGGCTGAAAGGCCAGGCACGAGAGAACGTCGATCTGGTTTTCGAAGACTTGTGCAAAAACCTGGAGGGAAACGCCCCTGACGAAAGCGCAACCATAAAGGATTGGCTGGCTTTTGCACCCCGGTATGGGCGAATGCGATANCTGTGGTATGAGAACATGCCGCAATGGGCGCCCCTTTTCAGCAAGCGTTATCAGCTCCTTTCAGAGCAACTGAACGGATGTTTTGAAGCCTGGTTGATAAAGCATTATCAAGGACTTTACAATTATCCTTCCGTAACCCCTGTCATGGTCCATCACATCCCTGGGTATATCGCCCACAGGATCATGCATCCTGCCACCGAGAGGGCTGCACTTCTGCTGGTTGACGGTCTCTCACTGGATCAATGGTTCTTGCTCAAGAACGCTCTAATGAACGGTAAAGGCAAGATGAGTCTGCGGGAAAACGTTTTGATGGCGTGGATACCCACAATTACATCTGTCTCCAGGCAGGCGGCCTTTTCAGGGAAAATTCCGGCGTATTTCACCAATAGTATTTATCGAACGGACAAAGACGAATCTTTGTGGCGGCAATTCTGGTCCGACAGGGGGCTCGAACCGGATGAAATCAGTTTTTTGACTCTACAGGGCAACCCTGGCGATGAGACGCAACTGGATATGCTCTTGAATTACCGCACCCGTGTTCTGGGATGCACTATTTTCAAAGTGGATAAGATCATGCACGGGATTCAGGTTGGGGGTATGGGCATGGCGGGTCAAATCAAGGCCTGGACGGATCAAGGTTTCTTGAATGCACTTATCGAAAAACTGCTCTCCGAAGATTTCCATATCTACATCACGTCCGACCATGGAAATACTGAGGCCAAAGGGATTGGTTCCCCAAAAGAAGGGGTATTAAGTGAAAACAAAGGCCAACGTTGCCGAATCTTTTCAGATCCAGGCCTGCGGAACAAGATTCATCTCGATTTCAGCGACACCCTTTGTTGGGATCACCAGGGCCTGCCGAAGGATTTTTACTGTTTGTTGGCGCCACAGGGTAGATCCTACACACAAAAAGATCTTCCCATTGTTTGCCACGGCGACATCAGCCTCGACGAAGTGATGGTTCCGTTCATTGAAATAAGCCGCAAGCGGGATTTCAATATCCAATGAAAGATAAGAAAAAGGATATCGGTTTCAATCGCAGGGTCAAGGCTTCATGGCTCAAGGATGCTCTGCAATTAACTGCAGCAGGAATGCCGGTTGATGAGATAGAGGAAACTCTCAAGAAAAAAATCGCCGAAGAAAACCCCGGAAAGGAAACCATTCGTAAGGTTTTTATCTATCTCAAAAGGGTATGGATAGAACCACCGGACTATTGCAGAAACCTTCGGGATGACGCTTTGGAGATGTTTCGCAGGCAACCCGGTGCGGACAGAAGTTTCTTATTGAACTGGGGCATGTGCCTGGCGGCCTATCCTTTTATCGCCCATGTTGCCGAAGCAACCGGTCGTCTGTTGCGCCTGCAGGGCGAGGCACAGGCAAGCCAGGTGAATCTTCGGATAAGGGAAAATTTTGGCGACCGGCATTTCGTTTACCGATCTGTCCGTTATAATCTCAGCACATTTCTGGATGCGGGCGCCTTGAAGTCGGGGAGAAATACCGGGACCTACATGAAAGACAAAACCTATCGCCCAAAATCGGACAAAGAAATTTCCTGGCTGGTTGAATCATTGCTCCACGCGCAAGATACAACAACTCTTCCTTTTCAGCGCATCCCGGAGCACGGCGCACTGTTTCCTTTCAACTTGGATGATCTGACAATCTCGGCCCTGACAACTAACCCGAGAATTGAAATTTTCAGACACGGGATGAACGAACAGTTGATTGGGTTGGCGAAGTGACATTCATCCGTACATCATCCACGGGCAAACGCGAACTGTTTATTGATTGTCGAGAATGATGTGCAAGAAAGCGTTGTTCTATGAAAAAAAACGTACCCAAAACATTTTTAGTACAATACGAAGCTAATAAGGGATATTTTCATTCTGCCATCAAAGAAATAGAAAAAATCCTAAAGCTCAGGCTAAGCCAGCTGAACGCACAGAAAGGCACCAGGGGCAAGGTTCTGGATGCAAGAGTGAAGCGTCCGGGAAAGATTTGGAAAAATGCATCCAAGGCAGGTCTCCCAGAAGATAGAATATTCACGGAAACTGAGGATATTTTGGGGATAAGGGTGGTGTGCAATAATCTTTCTGATGTCAATGAAATCATTGAAATGATCCGCCATTAAAGTGGGTTGTTAGGAATAGTTGAGATAAAAGACATGGTCTCTGAACCAACCGAATCTGGATATAGAGCAACTCATGTCCGCGCTAAGACAAGCTCTCTATTTGACAACGAAAACCCTATACCTTGTGAAATACAGATAAGGACTCTTTCACAGGATACATGGGCACGTATCTCCAGGGCAGACCTCTATGGAAAAAATGTCCCTGAAAATATTCTTAAACTTACAAAAGCATTGTCAAAACAATTTTCAGCTATTGATGAGATCGCGCAACTGATAAGGGATGAACTCAATAAACCGGCAGAAAAAGCGGAAGATATCAAAGACTCAGACCCTATCTCGCCCGCGAGGCTAGCCTTACTTTACAATCAGCACTACAGTGAAGACATATGGGAATGGACTATACAGGACTGGGTTAAGAACCTTGAAGAGGGTGAGGTTGAGAATATAAAAGAAGTCAGGGAATTGCTCGATGATCAACAGCTTCGAGATAGGCTGAACAAAATAACAAACAAAATCAGAGGTTATTCCTTGAAAGATTCGGAATGGGCTGTTTTCAGTGCCCAAATCGCTGCTGAAACATCAAAAACAATGGGGATTAAAGCAGTAAGAAAACGTATCAAAGAGCAATGGGATGAGATTGTGGAATTCGCCCGAGGAGAGGCTTTATCAGAGATGCCTGATACTATCGAAGAATTTATAGAAATGATTGAATCAGGGTCAATCCCCACCGAAGCCTTAAAAGAACTAGGCGGTATTGAGTGCTGTCATCGTTGTGGAACGGAGATCATTAGACCAGAACAAGCTGAATTAGCCGTCCTATAATACTATAATAAGGACAACCCTGATCTGGAAGAAAATTTGCAAAGTATGTTCTATGACTGTGGTGAAGAGGTTGAAAGCGTGGACTATAATTCAACAACCTGATATATCTTGACAGTATCACAAAGAATTCATGCAATCAAAACGCTTTGATATGCCTTACATATCCACAAATGTGGTCAGATCTGTAAAGTCAGACTGGATGATCTTACAAGCTCCACACACGGGGTTCGATCAATTTTCCGTTCATTCCGTCGCGGGAAAATGTTTCTTACATGAATCATGATAGTTGGGATTTGATTCCGAAGTAAATTCAGTTGGGACAGGGAGAACAAGCCAGGAATACAACCAAAGAAAGAAGCGCATGGGGGGGTTCCAGAGCAGAAAATTTGGTTCGCAAGCGTGCGCAATATCTCCTCCTTTTTCAAATTTCACAATTCAAATTTTTTCCCTGTCTGGCCATGGATGGCCCGGATGCGAAACTGGGTGTCGCGATGGGAATGGACGCGATAACCTACCGATATAATTACATCTAAATTGTAAAAATCTATCAATCGTTCAGCATCTCTTTTCCCCTCTTTTTGAACTATTCGGAATTTCCGAATAGTTGCCTCTTGAATCAGTTCACCTTCAGAATAAATATTTTTTATATGCTCATTAATGGTCGGAATCTTAACCTGGAAAAGCTCAGCCATCAATTTCTGGGTGAGCCAGACCGTTTCATCGATCAACCGAACATCAATAAGGGTTTGTCCGTCTTCACTTTGATATAGAAGTATATGTATGGCACACCATCGCGAACTTCTGCTGGTGTTCTATGATCTGGTTAAGAAATCGCCGTCCATTCCAATTAGCAGATCACCCCGCTTGATGATGTAGCGATTATCGTATCGCCCAAGGAAATTGATTTCCGTCTCTTGACGGCCGAGATCACGAATTCGAATCAGAGGCATCCCTTCTTCTTCAGTGAACCTATCGGATGGGAAAGCGAACCCATTGATAAGTTCAATGAACGGGGCAATCGTAACTGTCTTCCAAGGTGACGCGTTGGTCATCCCAAATCCTCCAAAAATCGAAGTGTGAAATCATAGTTTTGAAGGGTTAAAATAGCCTTCATCTCACCCTTCCCCTTTACTCTCATCTTGAAGACAATCGGAAAGCTCCGCCTCAATCTCCTCAATAGTCGGCAAAACCGATTTCAAGCTATCCGGCAAGGCCCGTGTCAGTTCATACTCGGAGACTCCGATGGGTTTGTCCATGCCGCGCAGGGCGTATTCCGCCAGCACCCGCTTTTTGTCCTGGCATAGGATCAAACCGATGCTCGGGTTGTCACTTTCATGCCGCATCTGGTCGTCCAACACGTTACAGTAGAAATTGATCTTGCCGGCGTATTCCGGCTTGAACGGCCCGATTTTCAGGTCAATGACGACAAACGATCTGAGCCGGAGATGATAAAACAACAGATCGATGTAAAAATCCTCGTCGGCAACATCGAGATGAACCTGCCGTCCAACAAAAGCAAAACCGGCGCCGAGTTCCAGCTCTCGCTCCCGAAACGGCTGATCCAGCGTCAGGAAGTCGAAGATATAGGGATCTTTCAGGGTATCCTGGGCGAGTTGTGCGTGCGGTTGAAGCAGTCGAATGTCAAAATTGGTCACCGCCGCGCCCTGGCGATCGTGAGCATTGGATTTAATGGCCGCCGTAAGCATCGCGCGGCTCCAGCCGTTTTCCAAGGCTTGCTCAACGTACCACAGCCGTGCGGGCAGTTCTTTTACCTTTTCTATCAGCAGGATATTATGCCCTCAGGGAATTTTGGGAACAAGTGAAAGCAGGCATGCCATTGAATCGGGCTGTTGTGTTTTTGCCACAGCCTGTGGCAAATTCGTAAGCTCTTGTTTTGGCTTTTGGCCTAATTTTGCCACAGGCTGTGGCAAAATTTCATTCATCCCTGGATATGCCCGGAAGCAGGTGATCATCCTGCCGATGTTCCTTTTCGAAAATCCCTTGAGTCCCGGCAAGTCGTTACGCAGATCAACGGCCAGACGAGGGACGACAGCGGCTCCCCATCCCTCGACATCCTGTTTTGCGGCAATCATACTGCCAATATCCCAATACATACGAATCATCTCTGTATTGGCAGACATCACCGCCCGGTTCTGGGCTTCTCGGATCCGTATCTTGATATCGGCCAAAAGTTCTCCGTAGTGCTTCATGACCGCTTTGTCGCCGGGAAGCGGCTTTTTCATGGGACCTCCTTCTTCAAATACCCCAGCCCTTCCAAAAATCCGTCCAGCCTCTTCAAGGTTTCCGCCCGCCGGCTTTCCAGTTCGCGGCTGGAGACAGCGTATTTGTCCCAGAGGTTTTCCACCACGGCGATGAGCAGCCGCTTTTCGGCATTGATGTAGCGGTTGAAACTGTTGGATACCAGATCGTAGAGCTTTTTTAGGATGAGTTTGCGGGGCGGGACGAAAAAGGTTTCGCTGTAGGAGGTTTTGCCTTCAATGATCCTGTTAGGGAAAATCCGGTGAGAAGGTGTAAATGGAAGCATACGCTGGAATAGCTCTACAATCAAGCAATAGTTACATTTTACGCCTGCGCGCTTTTGTGGTAGAAATAGCTTTGCGGTGGCGGCTACAGATGTGTGGGAAGCTTCCCGCCTCGAATGTCGGGGCATGGATGCCCCTCCCACAGGATGAAGAGAAATCCTGGGTTGCGGGTGAAGTCCGCATCAGCCTGCTTGATTACTTTGTGAACAGCCTGGCTTGAAAGGAAGGCCTTTTTATGGAAAAAGCGGATAAGCCGATAATGATTGCATGCGGCATTTTGCAGGAGGAAATCGACCGACTGCTCGAAATGGGGGAGATCGACGGGCAGGTCCACTATTTGAGCAAGAGCCTGCACACCGATTACGGCCGGCTTGAGCAGGCCTTGAACGGGGCGTTAAAGAAACATCTGCCCCTTGCTCCGGCGGGCATTGTTGTGGTTTATGGGGATGTATGCCTGGGCTTTAACGGAGAGATGAAGGCCCTGATGGGAAAACACGATGTGGTCAAAGTCGAAGGACTCAACTGCATCGATTGCCTTCTGGGTGGCAAAGGGCGGCTGCTTGAGATCGATCCGGAACATAAGATGCTGTTTTTGAATCCGGCGTTCATCGGCTTCATGGATAAATTCTGGGACAGGCCCCGGGAAAAGATTCGCGACATGTTCAAGATGCTGGACGGCATCGTGCTCCTGGATGCCCTCGGAGATCTGGACGCGTATCGGGACCAGATCTATGCCATTTCNGAAAAGACTGGGCTGCCGATTCTGGAGAGAAAGAACATCGGTCTTGGGGGTCTCAAAACAGTACTTCTGGATGCGTTGGAACGAAATGGCAGGCGGACAGGCGGCCTCGCCTGAACAGGTGATTGCCGTCCTATGAAGAAGGAGAAAATGTGCAGAACCCATTGATCCAACTGATGCGGAAATATCAAAAGGGCAATCGTTCCACCTTCCATCTGGGGCCGTTTTTGCCCATTGCCGGCATTCGGGAGAGCGGATTGTCATTCAATGACGTTTTCCGGGATGCCAAGGCCATGACCGCCGCCGCCCGGATGAGTTTCGAGCTGGGATTCGAATCCACTGTGGTGCCTTTCGATCTGAATGTGGAGGCGGAGATCCTTGGCGCCCGGGTATCCTATCACGACGGCTTCGAGGGCCACCCGGTCTATCCCACCATCGCGCAAAGACCGGTGGCAGATGCGGAAGATGTAGCCATCCCGAACGATATACGAGCCAGTGGTCGGATGCCGGCCATCCTGCACACCATCGGTGCGCTAAAAAATTCCGGTTCAGATCCGGGCGCCGTCGGGGCAATGATGCCTGGCCCCTTCACTCTCGCCGGCCAGGTGATGGAACCCGAGCGGTTGTTTATTATGCTCCTGAAGAAGCCGGATCAGGCCCGAAGGATTTTAGAGCGTCTGACGGAATTCCTGAGTGCGCTGAAATCCGTTTATGCTGACGCGGGGGTCGATTTCATTGTGGTCGAAGAGGGAGGAGCGGCGAGCGTTTCGCCTAAGATATTCGGCCAATTGCTGCTTCCGAGCCTGCAAGCCGTTTTTGCGGTGAAACCCTGCCCCATGGCTATTTCGCTGATCGGCGGCACAGAACCATTTCTGGATTTTCTCCTGGCATGCGATCCGGATGGTGTCCGCATTGACAGCAAGTGTGATACGGCGGCCGCAAGGGAAAAAACCCCCGCTGCTCTGCCCCTTTTTACCGGTTGTGGCGCCCATGACATGTTGGCCAATTCCGGGCCGGAAGCCATCGCAAAAGCAGTGCGTCGCCGCCTGGATTCGGGCGCAACGGCCGTGACCCCTCCCGCCGATATTTATCCGCCGGCCAAAATGGAAAATATCCTCGCTTTTATCCGGGCCGTTCGTGAATACCAATGATTTATAGCCATTCAGACTCTTATGATTCAGTTTTTGAAACCAGATCACCTTCGATGTAACGGTGAACGATCCCGGAAATCAGCGTCTGATACGGGATGCCCATTTCCAACGCCTTTTTTTGAATCCCTCGATAATCATGGTCATACAGGCGTATAGTGATTCGTTTATCCTTTTTGAAGGTGCTTTTTGCCGCGGCTTTGATTTGTTCTATCTCTTTTTTCGACGGTGTCCGGAGTTTCATTTCCCCGCTTTCATAAGCATCCAGAATGTTTTTTTCTTCTTCATCGTATTTCATTTTTCTCCTCTCTTTCTATTCGATAATCTCTGGTTGCCTTTCTGCTTGGAATGATTGTTTTGAGAAAAATATATTCCTTTTCAATAACATGTGGAACAAGATACACATAGTTTTCAATGACCACAAAATAGATTTGTTGCCCTGGATATTTTTTCTGATCCGGGTGGTCTGCAATCTTCCATAAATCGCCTTGGGATAAATGGAAAGCCACTTGTTCGAAAGACAGATTTCTCTCTCTTTTCAACCATTCATTTTTCTTTGGGTTCCATTCGTATTTCATAATGGTTAGTGTGCATCTTTTCCATGTACAAGTCAACCAAGATTACACGCAATAGCTTTCTGGTGGACAAAACAGGTCGATCGGTCGTATCATTCACCATCATCCAAAAGACGCGAATGGCGGTTTATGAAAAAAGACGGATGACCCCGACGGCCTGCCGCGTGAAGCATATAATGTTTTTGACCCAAGGAGAAAGCCCATGACCATACTATTTACCCAATACTGGGACGTCAATCCAGGTGAGTATGATGAATACTCCAAATTTATCTCGGAAGAATTCAACCCCGGCCTCGAAAAACTGGGTGTCACGCTGGTGGGGGGATTCTATGTGGCCGTTGGATCGGGCCCCAGGATTCTTGCCGTTGCCGCCGTGCGAAACGACATGGGTCTTCTCGCCGCCCTGTCCTCAAGGGAGTACCGGATACTGTCCACAAGGCTCATGAAATACATCTACAACTACGGCAGCAAGGTCTGGATCCCTACCGGCATGTTCCGCGATAAGACATTCAACATCCAGACGGGGGCCTGGAAATTTAACCAGTATTACGACATTGTTCCGGGGAAGGAAGATGAACACAACCGATTCGTCAGAGAGGAAGCTATCCCCACGATGAAAGAACTGGGGATGCCCGTGACACACGGTTGGCGGCTTTCCATTGGAACGGGCCCGCGAATCTTGGCGGAATGCACGGCCCGAACCTTTGTGAATATCGCAGAAGCTATCGATACCGCCGAATACCGGAAGCTTTCCCGCACCCTGAAAAAGCAATACACCATCAACTTCAGCAGCCGGATCTTGTCACCCACAGGCCGGGTGGAAGTGCCTTATCTGATCAAGGGGATGATGAAGGGATTTTGATGGATTGCGGATTGCGGAATTCGGATCATGGGGTCACATCTTGATTTGTGGGCTCATCGCGGATTAACGTGAAAAATCGTTTTTCCGGAACCGAGGTGTCAGGTTTCGGGTGTCAGGTTTCAGCACCTACTATTTCCGCTTTGCGACCATAAGAA
>BS_KBA_SWE02_21mDRAFT_10001031_pt1 | contig 10549 bp, 9 predicted proteins | sample BalSeasSWE02_21m_FD_9196 | JGI IMG/M metagenome (IMG submission 9196)
GGTCTGATATCTGTTGTTTTACGTCCGTCTAAACGCAAACCTTCATTTAGGGTTAAATCTCTAACGGCAGTTTTTTCAGCTTTATAATAATATTTTGATATTAATCCGCCAAATTCAGTCAGTTCATCTTCTGTAAAAGATGCTTTAACTTCTTCTTTAATGGCTTCAAAAGCAGCACTACGCTCATGTTTTGCTGAGGCAGTTTTTGCTACAGCATAAACTTTATCATAAGTCAAATCGTGTATTCTCTTTGCTAAATCTTCATCTTCAAGTTCGACTTCGTATTCACGAGTTTCTTTTTTTCCAAAAGCTTCAGCTAATTTTAATTGAGCTGCACATTGTACTTTAATGGCATCATGTGCAAATTTAATGGCTTCAACCATTTCTTCTTCAGAGATTTCTTTCATCTCTCCTTCAACCATCATTACAGAATCGGCAGAAGCACCTATAATCATATCCAGATCAGAAACTTCTAATTGAGATCTTGTTGGGTTGATGATGAATTGACCATCGACACGACCCACTCTTACTTCAGAAATTGGAGTTTCAAAAGGGATATCACTTAATTGAATAGCTGCTGAAGCTGCTAATCCTGCCATAGCTTCGGGCATAACATCATCATCATGAGACATCAACTGAATCATTAATTGTGTTTCGGCGTGATAATCTTTTGGAAATAATGGGCGTAATACACGATCTACTAAACGCATGGTTAGTACTTCACCATCACTTGGTCTTGCTTCTCTTTTAAAGAAACCACCAGGGTAACGACCAGAAGCAGCAAATTTTTCACGATAATCTACCGTTAAAGGTAAAAAATCAATACCAGGACTAGCTTCGTAATTGGACACTACGGTACATAACAACATACATTTTCCTGATTGTACAACAACCGAACCATGAGCCTGTTTGGCTAATTTCCCGGTTTCAATGGAGATTTCTCTTCCATCATTGAGAGTAATTACCTCTCTAAAAGTTTTTGGAATCATAAATTTTAAATTCTAAATTCTGGCGATTTCATGCCAGAACAATGTTAAACAATGGTCGTTGTGTTGTTGTAGTTGTTGTGTGAGACCAATGAAAAACTATAATAAGCTTCTTATTTTGCGATAGTTATACTCTTACGCTTGAGTGGTATTTAAACAAAAAACCACGCTATCGGGCGTGGTTTTTTCCTGATTATTTTCTTAATCCTAATTCTTTTACTATGGCACGATATCTTAAGATATCTTTTTTAGTAAGGTAATCAAGCAATGATCTGCGTTTACCAACTAATTTTACCAACGAACGCTCTGTATTAAAATCTTTACGATTGTTTTTTAAGTGCTCTGTCAAGTGATTGATTCTAAGTGTAAACAATGCAATCTGACCTTCAGCTGAGCCTGTGTTCTTTGCATTTTCACCGTGTTTTTTAAAGATTTCCTCTTTAACTTCTTTTGTTAGATACATTCCAATATTATTTAAATCATTTTTATGTATGTCGAAAGATTTTCTTTCAGGCGGCAAATATAGTAATTTTTAATGACTTACAAGTTATTTTGTATAAAAAAGGAAAAGCGACCAACAGGTCGCTTTTATCATACCCTTAAAGGTTGATTGGTAATTAAGTCTATATACAAATTGATTTTGTTTTTTAAATCTTTTCGATGTGAAATGAAATCTAAAAAACCGTGTTCCAATATGAATTCTGCGGTTTGAAATCCTTCAGGAAGTTCTTGTCCTGTAGTATCTCTAACAACCCTTGGACCTGCAAATCCAATTAATGCTCCTGGTTCACCAATGTTAATATCTCCCAACATTGCAAAGGAAGCGGTTGTGCCACCTGTTGTAGGGTCTGTACATAATGAAATATAAGGAATTTTGGCTTCAGAAAGTTGGGCCAATTTTACAGAAGTCTTAGCAAGCTGCATTAATGATAAAGCAGCTTCCATCATTCTAGCTCCTCCCGATTTTGAGATCATCAAAAATGGAATTTTATGTTTTAAGGCATAATCTGCCGCTCTAGCAATTTTCTCTCCTACAACGCTTCCCATTGATCCTCCAATAAAACTGAAATCCATACAGGCTATAACTATATTTTTTCCTTTAGATTTACCTACAGCACATCTCACAGCATCTTTAAGGTGGGTTTTTTCTTGAGCTGCTTTTAATCGATCGGGATATTTTTTGGTGTCCTCAAATTTTAATGGATCTTTTGATTCTAATTTAGCATCGAGTTCTTTGAACTTATTGTTGTCAAACAGAATTTCAAAATATTCTTTACTGCCAATTCTTACATGATATCCATCTTCTGGACTGACATAATAGTTCCGTTCCAGTTCATCTGTATCAATAATTTTGCCGGTTGGAGATTTGTACCACAGCCCTTTTGGGGTGTCTTTTTTCTCTTCGGTAGTAGTTGTAATACCCTTTGTTTTTCTTTTAAACCAAGACATTAAAATTAAATTTAATTAATAGTTAGTTAGTAATACAAAGTTATAAAGTATTTACATTATTAAGGTCTTCAAAAGCTTTTTTTAATCTGGCTACAAAAGTCTCTTCACCTTTACGTAACCAAACTCTAGGGTCGTAATATTTTTTATTTGGAGCATCTGGTCCTTCTGGGTTACCGATTTGTGATTTAAGATATTCAGATTTATCGTTCATATAATCACGAATGCCAGTCATAAAAGCATATTGCATGTCTGTATCAATGTTCATTTTTATAACACCATAACTAATGGCTTCCCTAATTTCTTCTACAGTAGAACCTGATCCACCATGAAATACAAAATCTATATGGTTATGACCAACTCCATACTTTTTGGAAATGTAATCTTGTGAATTTTTAAGGATTTTTGGAGTTAATTTAACATTTCCAGGTTTATAAACACCATGAACATTTCCAAAAGCTGCTGCTATTGTGAATTGATCACTAACCTTGCTCAATTCTTCATAAGCATAGGCAACTTCTTCGGGCTGAGTATATAATTTTGAATCGTCAACATCACTATTGTCTACACCATCTTCTTCGCCTCCTGTTATTCCCAATTCAATTTCCAAGGTCATCCCCATTTTGCTCATTCGAGCTAGATATTTTTTACAAATTTCCATATTTTCTTCAAGTGGTTCTTCACTTAAATCAATCATATGTGAACTGTAAAGAGGCTTTCCTGTTTGCTTAAAATGTTCTTCACTTGCATCCAAAAGCCCATCAATCCAGGGCAATAATTTTTTGGCACAATGATCGGTATGTAAAATGACGGGAACACCATAAGCTTCAGCCAATAAATGAATGTGTTTGGCACCAGCTATTGAACCGGCTATGGCTGCTTTTTGATTTTCATTACTTAGTCCTTTTCCTGCATTAAATATTCCTCCTCCGTTTGAGAATTGGATAATTACGGGTGCATTTAAGCTGGCAGCAGTTTCCAATACTCCATTAATGGTGTTAGATCCAATAACATTTACTGCTGGCAAAGCAAATCCTTTTTGTTTGGCAAGTTTAAAAATGTCTTGTACTGCTTTTCCTGTAGCAACTCCTGGTTTGATATTATGGCTCATTTTTATGGTTTTAGTTTTGAAATTGAGTATTCAAAAGTAATCAATTTTATATAAGTACAGAGGGTTTTTACTTAACTATGGTTAAAAAAATACGAAATCGTTATAGCTAATTTCATTTTTTAACAACTTAAAATGGGTAGTTGATACCTATATTATATACGGCTTTTCCGAAGTTGTAATCGTTGAACCAACGATTGCCGGGATCGTATGAAGGGTCATAAGTTTTGAAGCCAATATCTAATCGTAATACAAAAAAACTAAAGTCGTAACGCAATCCAAAACCTGAACCAAGAGCGATGTCCTTTAGTGAACCAAAATCATTGAATGTTGCTTTCTCGTCTTCAACATTGTCTAAAACATTCCAGATATTACCGGCATCTAAAAATACAGCTGCATTAAATCTGCCAAGGATATTAAATCGTTGTTCTATACTTGCGGAAATTTTTAAATTTGCTTCATTAAATTCATCAGAGGATTGAGTGCTTCCAGGACCTAAATTATAAGCTGCCCACGCTCTATTATCGTTAGGTCCACCTGCAAAAAAACTTTTTGAAAATGGAATGTTATTGGAATTTCCATAAGGGATGGCTATTCCAAAATAACCACGTATGGCAAGAATATTTTTTCTTCCAAAATCCCAATGCTTTATATAATCAATTTCGGTTTTTGCATATTGTGAAAATGGGACACCAAAAAGTTCAAAGTTGCCATTTGGATTTTTTTCCAGATTAATGATCTTTGAAATACCAGATAAAAAATTACCTGCAAATTCAATTCTAGCCCTAAAAATCGAAAAATCGGTATCTAAAAGACTTTCTTTTTTGTTTTTTACAAAACTAATATTTGTGGCAAAAATGAGGTTGTTTTCAGTTAATCGCTCTTTACGTTCATTAATATCGGATACGGTTTGATATTCAGGGTCATTGTTTGTGATAGAAGTATTTTCAGTTAATACATCATTTATGAAAGTGTCTGTTTCATCAGGATAATTTAGATCTTCACCATTATTGTAATCTATATCTTTTGAAATATCATTTAAAGTATTATAGGAGTTTTGATATACACCAAAATAATTATCTGGATTCAAGTTTTTTACAAATTGTATATTAAAAATATCAGTGTCAAATGTGACTTTATCTGAAGGTCTCCATCTGTAATTAAATAGTCCTGATAATGTTTGTTTATCCAAGCCTATATTTTTTTGCCCGGTTGCACCTAAATTTATACGAGTGCTGGGGGACATATATTTTGGTATTATTTTTTCAGTATTAAAAGGGAATAAGAATCTTGGTATGGTTAGTTTTATATTTGCGCCTATTTCAGTAATATCAAAAAATTGATCTTTTGAGTTTGAGGCGTCTTTTGAAGCTCCAATTGATCCTAATGCTGATAATTCAAGGGTTTCGGCACCCTTAAAAATATTTCTGATCAATAAACTTGTGCTGAACGATAGCCCTACGGTTTGGATATTACTTTGTGATACATCAAATGAAAATCCCTGTTCGTATTTTTTTTTAGGAGATAAATATATATTGGCGGTTAAAGTGGTGTCATTTTCATTTTCTATATATTCAATATTTGGGTATATGAAAGCCTGCAATTCACTTAAATGGCGATAGGTTCGGGTTCTGTCAATATCTTTAAAAACATCACCTTTATTTATAAAAATGGCATCCGTTATAGCTTTTGGTCTGTATCTTAATTTATCATAACTATATAAATTGAAATTATTGTACACTTGAGAAGCTTTAAGAGTTGAATTTCTATTATCAAAAGTATAATCTGTATATATATTTACATCTTTAATTTTGTATACTTTAAATGGACTACGGTANGTTGAGTCTTCAATTCGAATAGCTCTATTTTTAATAATANNNTCNGTATTTATTTTTTTAAGGGCTCCAATAGTGTCAATTTCAAAAGATACATAATCTTGTTCAAAATGATATAGTCCAGAATTTCTTAAAGCATTTGTTAGCCTTAAACGTTCATTATTAAAATTAGTTTCGTCATATTGCTCACCAGACTTAATTAAAGATGTTGTTTTGAGGTTTTTATTATAAATTGTATCAATAATTGGAGTCTCAATTATTGTTTTGATGGAATCAAGAATATAAGGTTCACCTGTACTAACATTATAAGTAATAGAAGCTCTTTGGTTTTCTCCTTTCAATATCTCGTATGAGGTTTCCACATCAAACCAGCCTTTACTGAAAAAATATTTCTCCAATTGGATTGTACTTTTTTGAGTTTTATTCTCATCTACAATCTACAATTACAGGGGCTTCCCCTGTTTTCTTCAACCAACTATTGAATTTTTTTCTGGACTCTATATCTTTATCCAGCTGTTTTTTGGAAAACAGCTTTATTTTTCTTTCTAATTTTTTTGGATTGTCGTAAATCTCGGCATTTAAAATAGAATCTATATTTGGTCTGGCCAAATTATAGATATGTAATCTTAACGGCATGCCAATTAATGGGAGTTTGCTATTTGGTTTTTGATAAATAACATTGTCTATTGTTTCAGTTTTAGTGCTTTTTCCATTGACGAGCACTGTATTTTGGGTAAGGAGGTATTGGTCCTTTTCAACTCGTTTAATAACATTACAGGATGAAAATAATCCTATAGTAATTAAAATTAATGATATGAAAATGAGTCTTTTTTTCAACCGAAAGCCAATTAGAATTGAAACCAATTCAAATTTACAGTTTTAATATGGTAACTGCATAACAAAAATTAGTTCGAAAAAGTATTACTTTGCAATACCCTTTCTATACAACAAAAGTAAATACATTTTAATGTTAACAAAGAGCGAAATAAAATTAATTTCAAGTTTAAACCAAAAAAAATTCAGAATACAACATTCGCTTTTTACAGTTGAAGGTGTTAAAGGAATTCAAGAATTTCTTAACTCTGAGTTTAAATTATATAGAATTTTTACTACCGAGGCTATTTTTGAAATTGAAAGCACCTTAATTTCTGAAGCAGAACTTAAAAAAATTAGCTCGATTGCTACGCCAAATAAAGCATTGGCACTTTTTAAAATTTCTGAGCCCAAATCCATTGATGAATCAAAATTAATTGTTGCTCTCGATGACATTAGAGATCCAGGAAATTTGGGAACCATTATTAGATTGTGTGATTGGTTTGGTGTTCGAGATTTGGTTTGCAGCCATTCAACAGTAGATTGTTACAATCCCAAAGTTGTTCAAGCTACTATGGGCTCACTAACTCGAGTTAATATCAATTATTTAGATTTAAAAGCTTTTTTAAACCAATCAAAACTTCAAAAGTTTGGAGCGTTTATGGACGCAAAACATGTGTATAACGCTCAATTACCAGAAAAAGGAATCTTGATTTTAGGAAATGAAGCCAATGGAATTTCAAGGTCTATTGAAGAATGTGTTGATGAAAAAATCACAATACCTCGCTTTGGGAACATAAAAGCTACCGAAAGTTTAAATGTAGCTACTGCAACTGCAATATTGTTAAGTGAGTTTAAACGGCGTTCTATTGAAATGTAAAATTAATGAAAACTCCTCTGGTTTTCATTGTATTTACGTTTCCTGTCCAAGGGCTATCAGGATTGTTGTCTCGTATAATTTCATCATTGAAGGCAAAAACGCCTCTAATAGATGGTGTAAACTTAAACCAATACAGATAAAAATCAATTCCGAAGCCTAACTCGTAAAAAGCGACATTTTTTTTGGTTCTAAATTCGCCAACACTGTTATCGTCAGGATTTTCTTCGTTGCTGGATAAGTTAATGGCTGTAGAAACCCCTCCAACAATAAAAGGTTTGAAATTATTGATGCGCTTTGTAGAAATTTTTAAAAGCAAGGGAAAATGTACATAGGTTGATTTAACTTCCCTAAATAAATCAGCATCACTATAAGACATGCCATCAAAATAACTTGGGTCGTACTGTAAGTTTCTTTGGGTTATGTATAAACCCGGCTCAAACCTTAAATCAAAGTAATCATTGATCCTTAAATTTGAGATGAGCCCCACATTAAAACCAGTTGTTTGCTCAACCAAAATATCTTTAAGGTCTTCTTCGTAAGTGAATTGATAGTCATAAGCATTAATTCCAAGAAAAAACCCCCAAGACAATCTATCCTTGTCAAAATTTTCGTTGTTCTTAATTTTTTCTTTTGAAAANAGCTGNGCAGAAACACTCTGGCTCAATAAAACTAAAGATAGAATGAAAAGTATTTTTTTCATATTACTGTTTGGATGCTGTATAAATAGACGCCACACCAAAGGTTTGGGGCCTGTTATTGACATTAATAAACCCAATTTTACGCAAAATATTGTTCAATACTTCACCATGAGGAAAAACAGANGCAGATTCAGATAAATAGGAATATGCCAATTGNTCTTTTGAAAACAGTTTGCCAATTTTTGGCAACACATATTTTGTATAAAATTTATAGCCTTGTTTATATGGCGTTTTAACCGGTACAGAGGTTTCTAAAATCACAAATATGCCATTTGGTTTTAAAACTCTTAAAATTTCTGATAGGCCTTTTTCAAGATTTTCAAAATTTCTAATTCCAAAAGCTACCGTTATGGCATCAAAAGTACCATCTTCAAAAGGTAAGTTTTCTGAATCACCAACCATCATCGTGATGGTTTGATCTAAATTCTTTTTGGTTATCTTTTTGCGACCAACATTTAACATNCCTTCACTAATATCCANACCTACAATTTTTTCAGCTTTTGTTCTCACCAGATTAATGGCAAGATCACCTGTGCCTGTAGCGATGTCCAATATGGAATTTGGATGAGTCTCTCCAACTATAGCAACCACTTTATTGCGCCACTTAACATCAATTCCAAATGAAATGACCCGATTTAAACCATCGTATTCATTTGAAATGGCATCAAACATTTTAGTGACCTGTTCTTTTTTATTTAAATCACTATCTTTATATGGCGTTACTTTTATGGACATAAATTTTTTGGCAAATATATAATAATACACGTGTTTAAGATAATTTGGAAGCCTAATTATATTTAAATCTAAACTTTAGTTAAACAGTTAATTATAGTATATTTGCGTGTTTTTTTATTATGAAAATAGTTTTAAAATTTAAAATATTCAATGGTTTTTATATTACTACAACTAGATAAACGATGAAAATAATTATTGCTGGAGCAGGTGAAGTTGGATTCCATTTGGCAAAATTATTGTCTTACGAGTCACAGGAAATTACCCTAATTGATATCAATAAAGAACACTTATCTTACGCCAATGATCATTTGGATATTAGAGTGATTAAAGGCGATGTGACTTCAATTGCTATTTTAAAGGATGCCAGAATTAATAAAGCCGAATTATTTATTGCGGTAACGTCATCAGAAACTACAAATATTACAGCATGTGTTTTGGCCAAACAACTTGGAGCAAAACGTACAATTGCCAGGATTTCAAATACTGAATTTATTGATCTAAAAGATGAAGTAGGTTTCACTAAGTTTGGTATTGATGAATTGATCTCTCCCGAATCTCTTGCTGCTGCTGAAATCGAGTTGTTGTTGAATCAGTATGGATTTAACGAAAGTTATGAATTTGAAGATGGAGTTTTGACCATGTTAAGTTTAAACCTTTCAAATGCGTCTTCTTTTGTTGGTAAAAGTGTAAAAGAAGCTGCTCAAGTATTTCCAGAATTACATTTTGTGCCTATTGCCATACAAAGGTCTGGTACTCATAATACGATCATTCCTAGAGGTGACACACTATTCAGAGAAGGTGATAAAGTTGTATTTATTACAACAAAAGGAGGCGATGAAGATCTATTTGAGCTTTCAGGAAAAGAGAAAACACCTGTAAAAAACGTCATGATCCTTGGGGGTAGTAAAATAGGGTTAAAAACCACAAAAGATTTATGTGCAAGTAAATTTAATGTGAAACTTATTGAAAGCGATAAAGAAATTGCTTTTGAATTGGCTGAAGAGTTGCCAAATGCCTTGGTAATAAATGGAGACGGAAGAAATGTTGAGCTTTTGGAAGAAGAAAACATTGCCGATATGGACGCTTTTATTTCAGTAACAGGAAATGCTGAAACCAATATTATGTCCTGTTTGGTAGCCAAATCCAAAGGTGTTAAAAAAACAATTGCATTGGTTGAAAATATGGACTACTATCAATTATCAGAATCGATAGGCATAGATACATTGATCAATAAAAAACTTTTGGCAGCAAGTAGTATTTTTAGGTATATAAGAAAAGGTGATGTTGTAGCTATGACCAAACTTAGCACTTTAAATGCTGAACTATTGGAATTTGTCATTAATACAAAATCAAAAATAACCAAAAAGCGCATTAAAGACCTAGATTTTCCGCGTTCGGCTATAATAGGAGGTGTCATTAGGGATGGGAAAGGATTAATTCCTCTTGGGGATTTTCATGTTCAAGTGGGAGACCGTGTTGTAGTGTGTTGTTTGCTTAATTCGATAGTCGAAGTAGAAAAGTTTTTCTTTTAACAATTTCAAAGCTTTTTAATGAAACTCAATTTTAAAATCATTTTTCATTTTTTAGGATTACTGATTTTATGTAATGGTAGCTTTATGCTACTGTCTTCAATTATCAGTTATATTTATGAAGATGGCGTAACTTTAAAACTAGTTTTATCTGGAGTTTCGGTACTTCTTTTCGGTACTTTCATCATGCTTGCTACACGAAAGCACCGAAAGGAAATGAACAAACGTGAAGGTTACATTGTTGTAACTTTTGGTTGGATTATTATGGCTTTGTCTGGAGCCATTCCTTATGTGTTTACAGGAGTTATACCAAGTTTTACAAGTGCTTTTTTTGAAACGATGTCTGGCTATACTACAACAGGAGCGACCATTTTAAGTGATATTGAGGCTGTTCCAAAAGGGGTTTTGTTTTGGAGAAGCACAACACATTGGATTGGTGGAATGGGGATTATCGTTTTGGCTATTGCGATTCTGCCTTTATTGGGAATAGGAGGNATGCAATTATTTGCTGCTGAAGCA
>BS_KBA_SWE02_21mDRAFT_10001032_pt1 | contig 10536 bp, 8 predicted proteins | sample BalSeasSWE02_21m_FD_9196 | JGI IMG/M metagenome (IMG submission 9196)
GAAGAATTGAATGAACTCAAAGCTGAAGTAGAAGGCGGAGGTGATAAAAAGAAAATGGAAGATGAATTGGGGGATCTCTTTTTTGCCTTGGTTAATTATTCTCGTTTTCTGGATATAAATCCGGAAGATGCCTTAGAACATACCAATCGTAAATTTCAACGTCGTTTTAAATATTTGGAAGGAAAAGCCAAAGAAAACGGAAAGGTTTTACACGATATGACACTCAAAGAAATGGATGTTTTTTGGAATGAAGCTAAACAAATAGAAAAGCAATGATCAAGAAAGGAACCGTGTCAATTTTATTACTATTGTTTTTAGGAATAAATGCAAATGCTCAGTATTCAACCGATACTGTAGAACTGAAAAAGTATGAATCCACGGGTGCTTATCTTGGTTCATATTTTACGGATGGAATAGCTATTGCAAAAGCTCCTTTTCATTGGGATAAAAAAGAATGGATCATTGCAGGATCTTCTCTTGCTGCGGCTTCTTTAATCTATATTTTTGATGATGATATTCGGGGCGTTTTTCAAAGAAGTCGCTCTTCATTTACGGATAATTTATCCGTGAATTTTATAGAACCTTTTGGTAGTGGGAAATTTTCTGTTCCTCTTTTAGGTTTGCTGTATTTGTATGGCGAAATTGATCATAACCCTAAATCAAAATTGGTTGCCTTAAACGGAGTAAAAACTTTTGTGTTGAGTGCTGCTTTTGTTACCGTATTAAAACAAATTGCAAAACGTCACCGTCCCTATCAAGATTTTGGAGCTAACCCAAGACTATGGGAGGGCCCTTTTGGAGATTCAGAATATACTTCATTTCCCTCCGGTCATACTTTGGTTTCATTTGCTTTAGCAAGTTATATTTCTTCGGCTTATAAAGATAAGCTTTGGGTTGGCATTGCCTCCTATTCAATAGCAGGCTGGGTTGGTTTGTCTAGAATAAATGATGATAAACATTGGGGCTCTGATGTGTTTGTTGGAGCTGTATTGGGTTATGCCATTGGTAAATGTGTTTTTAATAATTCCTTAAAAAAACACAATATTATTGTAATTCCCGTTTCACAAACGGGATTAGGAATAACCTTCATAAAAAGGCTTTAAACATAAAAAGCCCTCTCGCTTTTAACGAGAAGGCTTTTTATTATGTAGTTGAGATTTTTATTTACTAAGATATTCGGCAACGCCATCGGCAGTTGCTTTCATTCCTTCGTCTCCTTTATGCCAATCTGCTGGGCAAACTTCACCGTTTTCTTCGAAAAATTGTAAAGCATCAATCATACGTAATGCTTCATCAACACTTCTACCAAGTGGAAGATCATTGACTACTTGATGGCGAACTACACCTTGTTTGTCAATTAAAAATAATCCGCGATAAGCAACAGCATCACCTTCAAATTCCAATTCACCATCTTCGTTATAATCAAATTCGCCAGCTAGAACGTCAAAGTTTTCGGCTATTGTTTTTGAAAGATCTGAAACCAATGGGAATTTAACACCTTTGATACCACCATTATTTTTTTCGGTATTTAACCATGCCCAATGCGAAAATTTTGAATCTACTGAGCAGCCAACTACAGCCACATTTCTTTGTTCAAATTCTTCGATTTTATTTTGGAAGGCAATGATTTCGGTTGGACAAACAAAAGTGAAGTCCAATGGATAAAAGAAAAAGATTACATGTTTTTTTCCGATGAATTGATCAAGAGAGAATTTTTCAACAAATTCGCCACCGTTAATAACTGCATCTGCTTCAAATAAAGGGGCTTTTTTTCCTACTAATACTGACATTTTTTATTTTTTTTTATTGTGTTTTCTGTTATTTTATACAAAGATAAAAAATATTTATCTATTTAAAACTTTTCTAAATTAAAATGCAATGATAAAAAAAAGCGGTAAGATTACCGCTTGTATTTTTAGAACCACTTATTTTTGAATTCACATGATCGATAGTCCTTGTTTATTCTAATAAATGTGGTTTTTGCTTTTTCATTTACCCATTCACCAACTACTTTTTGGTTTTTATTATTTTGCGCCCAACTTTGTATTTGGTTATAGTCTTCAATTAGGTTTGCTTTGTGAGGAAGTGATTTTGATTTTAAGTATAAAATTCGGTATGCATCTTTTCCATCTTCGGTTTTATATGGTACTGGATTTGAAATATCCCCAATTTTCATTTTATCAAGTTCGTAAGTTATTGAACGATCCAATTCATCAACTCCAAATAGCGAATTCCCACTGGATTTATTAATCATTAATCCTCCGGTAAATCTGCCTTCATCGTCAGAGTATCTAACTACAGCTTTTTCAAATGTAATTGAATCAATGCGAATAAGATTTGCAACACTATCAAGAACAGTGGTTGCTTTAGCGATGTCCTCATACGATGGTTTAAGCAATAACAATATATGGCGAACATTTATAAAATCACCTTTACGTTCAATAAGTTGTAATATATGATAACCAAATTGGGATTCAATAACCTCAGATATCTCCTTGTCTTTTAGTTTAAAGGCTGTTGTTGTAAAAACGGGATCCCATTGTCCGCGTGCTGTTAATCCTGTTTCTCCTCCTTTGCTAGCGCTTCCAGGGTCTTCAGAATATAATATGGCTAGCGTCTGAAAACTTTCACCTTTTAGGATACGTTCTCTTAAAGCAGAAATCCTTTCTTTAGTTGTATTTTTCACAGTCTCATTAATGACTGGCATTTTCGTAATCTGACCAAACTCATATTCAGAACTAATCGTTGGAATGGAATCGTTTGGAATTGTTTTAAAATATGATTTTACTTCAGATGGTGTGATGGTCACATTTCCAATAATTTCTTGTTTTTTCCCATCACTAATCATTTGTTCTTTTATCATTACCGACATCTCTTCTTTAAAGTCGCTAACGCTTTTGCCATAATATTCTTCCATCGCTTTTACAGATCCGAATTGTGAAATAAAATATCCCAATCGCATATCTATAGTTCTCTGAACTTGCTGATCGTTTACTTTAACACTGTCAACTTCCCCATAATGCAAAAGTAATTTTGAAAACAGCATGCCTTCAAAAATATCACATTTAATAGCTGTTTCATCGCCATCCAGGCCGACCTGGCTGCGGTATTGCAAGTATTGAGCTTCTAATTCAGATTTTAGAATGATGTGATTTCCAACAACACCAATAATCTCATCAACAACTGTATTTTCTTGTGCCTGAATACTATTTATTTGCAATCCGAGGATCATGAATAGTACAGTTGTTATACTTAAAATTTTTCTGTTTTTTATTTTATTTGTCATTGCTTAAAAAATTTCTATGGCGTTATTATTTAAAGCTTGCACAAAAATATCGTTGCGCATTTTAGTGATTAATTCGCCTTTTCGGCGATTTAGTATAAGTTGTTTAATGTTTTCCTTTTCAAAACTCAATGGTGAATGTTCGTCTTTAATACTAAAATCTAAAAAATTAACATAGTATTGAAATGGATCATCTGTCAGTTCAACAAATGTATTATTTCTCAGAAAAACTTCTTGGTTATAGGTATTGATTGGAGCAAGTTTTAAAAGATTATCAAATAAAATCCATTGATCAGAATCAATCATAAAATCTAGAGCATTGGATTCGCAATAATAGCGTAAAGAATCTGACAGAATTTGACTTGTGTCCCGTTTTTGTATTAGTCTTTTAATTTTTTTCTTGTATGGAGAATTAACACTCAGCTTTACGTAATCAACTTTTACAATATTGCTTTTTAGCTGAAAATTATTTTTGTGATCCTCATAATATTTTTCAATTTCTTCATCCTCAACAATCGTATCCAAATTTTGTTGTACTAGTAAAGACTCATATTTATAGGTTATCAACGAATTTTGATAAGCTTCCAATTGTTTTGTGAAATCTTTCTCTTTATCAGTTAAATTAGATTTGGCCTGCCTTATAACTAATTGTTGTCGGATCCATGTATTAATATAACTTTTTACGATCATCAAACTGTCATTTGAGGAGCTGTTTATTGGTACAATTCCTTGTATATCTGATTCGTACAGGTAAATATTATGAACACGAGCCAAAACAGTATTATCATCTCTACTGCCAGAATTGCTACAGCCAAGTAGAATCCCAAGTAAAATAAATAATATTGCTTTGTTGATTTTTATCATTCAGAAATTAATTTTATCTGCTGTAATTTGGAGCTTCACGTGTGATTGTTATATCGTGTGGATGACTCTCAGTTGCGCCAGCAGGAGTGATTTTAATAAATTTGGCATTCATCAAATCATCGATAGTGGCCGAACCAGTATATCCCATTCCAGCTTTTAAGCCACCAATCATTTGATGAATAACCTCGCTAAGCGATCCTTTGTAAGGAACTCTTCCCACTATCCCTTCAGGTACTAATTTGCTAATGTCGTCTTCAGCATCTTGGAAATAACGATCCTTTGATCCTTTTTGCATCGCTTCAATAGATCCCATACCACGATAGGTTTTATATTTTCTTCCTTCAAAAATAACAGTTTCTCCTGGCGATTCATCCACTCCAGCAAATAACGAACCAGCCATTATAGTATGAGCCCCAGCTGCAATGGCTTTGACAATATCTCCTGTAAAACGAATGCCTCCATCTGCAATTACAGGAATGCCACTTCCTTTAAGTGCTTGTGCTACATTGAATATGGCCGATAGTTGTGGAACTCCAACNCCTGCAATGATGCGTGTTGTACAAATTGACCCAGGACCAATACCAACTTTTACAGCGTCAGCGCCAGCTTCTTTAAGAGCCAAAGCAGCTTCGGCAGTAGCAATATTGCCAACAACCAAATCGATATTTTTAAATAATTGTTTAAATTTTTTGGTCATTTCAATGACCCCAGCAGAATGACCATGAGCTGTATCAATGATTAGAGCATCTACTCCTGCAGCAACCAATGCTGTTGCTCTTTCAATAGTATCACCTGCAACTCCAACGGCCGCTGCAACGCGTAATCTGCCTCTTTCATCTTTATAAGCGTTAGGCTTATTTTTAATTTTGATAATATCTTTATAGGTGATTAGTCCAACCAATTTATAATTTTCATCTACAACTGGCAGCTTTTCAATACGGTGCTCTTGAAGTATATCAGCTGCTTTTTCAAAATCGGTAGATTCTTTGGTNGTTACTAAATTCTTTTTAGTCATGACTTCTTCGATGGTGCGATTAATATTACGCTCAAAACGAAGATCACGATTGGTCACAATTCCAACCAATATTTTGTTTTTATCTACTACAGGTATTCCTCCAATTTTATACTCGAACATAATATCCAAAGCATCGGAAACCTTTTCATGAGCCATGATGGTAATAGGCTCTAGGATCATCCCGTTCTCTGCCCGTTTCACTTTTTTAACTTCAATCGCCTGTTCCTCGATGCTCATATTTTTATGAATAACACCGATGCCTCCTTGCTGAGCAATGGCAATTGCCATTGTAGCATTGGTAACAGTATCCATAGCTGCCGAAACAATAGGAATATTCAGTTTTATATTTCTTGAGAACTGTGTTTTAACATCAACCTCACGAGGGAGTACTTCTGAATACGCTGGGATTAATAATACATCGTCGTATGTAAATCCCTCTTCAATAAATTTACTATTGTCGAAAGCCATGATATGATAGATTTTGGGTTGTGCAAATGTATAAAAAAAAGATGTATTAGGCTCTTAAATAATGTTAATTAAAAGCTGCATAGCATTAGTGTCCATTGGTCTGCTAAATTACTAGCTGCCAACTACAAGCTCGGTTAATGATTTAGGAGCTAAGTACTGATTGGCCATATCAATTAAATTTTGGGAATTCGTAGTATTGATTTCCTCAACAAAGTCTTGGAAATAGGAACTTGGTAAGTCATATTGAATAAGCATTCTTAATTTATCGGATAAATCAAATGGCCCATCTAAACTGCGAATAATTTGACCGGTAATATAATTTTTAACGAGAGTTAACTCGCTTTCAGGAATTTTTTCGGTACGAAGCTTTTGTAATTCTTTATAAATTTCTTCGATGGCAGCATCCGTAAATTTTGCTCCAACTTCAGTAATGATGGAAAAAAAACCACTTTCTTGCATTGAAATTAAGGAGGATCCTATACCATAAGTAAAGCCTTTTTCTTCTCGAATATTCGACATCAAACGTGAACCGAAATAGCCTCCTAAAACGGTATTTAGAATGTTGAATTTATTGAAATCGGGATGTAAACGATTGAAAAGTGGTTTGCCAATTCGAATGGCTGATTGCATTGATCCGGCTTTTACAATTTTGTGTTTTTGGGCAGAATAATCGGCAAAACGTTTATTTGTATTCTCAACTATAGTTGATTTTCTATTGTCCCCAAAATAGTTGTTCAGGAGGTCTTTTATGTTTTCTGGAATTCTGCCGGAAGCGATAATTGTACAAGTGTCTTGATTGTAATTTTTTGTATAAAATTCATTTAAATCTGATAAGTGAATATTATCAAAATCTTCATTCTTGGTGATTAGACCATAGGGGTGAGAGTTGCCATAAATTAAGTGAGTAAAATTTATAGCGGCTATATATTTTACTTTCTCAAGATTGATTGAATATTCTTGTTTTGATTTATTTACTAAGATAGAAAATTCCTTTTCGGGGAATGCTGGTTTGTAAATAATTTCCTGAAGAAGGGGTAATAATTTAGGCAAATGTTTGTTCAAGCAATAAATGGCAACTGTGGCATTGTCCTTATCCACGCTTGTATCAAGATAAGCTCCGTGTGTGTCAACTATTTCTGCAATATCAAACGCAGTATATGAATGAGTTCCTAACGATAGCATCTTGTTGGTAATAGATGCTAGCAGTTTTTTGGATTGATAATACAAACCGGCCTTAAAAATAAATTCAAGTTTTATCAATTCTTGGGTGCCTGCATCTATCTGATAAAATGGGATTCCATTATCAAGATGACTGACCGTCGAGCTGATATGATTTAACTTATCGATGGTTTCTATCTTTGGTTGTATCGTTCTATTTATTCTCATAAGGCTTTCCTTCATTTATTCAGACAGATAATATAAGGTCGATTCGTTTTCTTGGTTGAATAATTCTTGAGCAATAGTTTGAATTTGTTCAATAGTCACGGCTTCATAATGATTAACTTCTTCATTAATATTGCTAGCATCTCCAAGCAATTCATAGTAAGCCAAATTCATCGCTTTAGTCAAAATATTTACTTCTGAGAAAGTAAGAGAGGATTCAATTTTATTTTTTACTTTTTGTAGTTCGTCGTCAGTAATGACATCTGTTTTAATTTTTTCCAGTTCCAAATGAATTGCTTTTTCAGCTTCTTCTACTGTTACATTCTTCATTAATTTGCCAGAAATAATGAACATTCCTTCGTCAATATCGCCACTGATGAATGCATTTAATTCGCTAAAAAGTTTTTGTTCCTTTACCAGTTTGCTATACAGTCTTGAAGATTCTCCATTTGATAAAACATCCGATAATAAATCAGTTGCATGATACGCTTTATCAGTTCGAGAACACATATGGTACGCTTTATAAATAGCATCTACGGGGACATTACGTTTAACACTTAAAGTCCGATTTGCTGTTTGCTTAATTTCCTTAGGTAATTTCCGAATTGTGGGTTCTCCCATCGGAATATCACCAAACCATTTATCAGCGAGCTTCTTTATTTCATTTGCTTCCACATCTCCAGCAACAACCAAGATGGCATTATTAGGGTTGTAATATTTTTTGTAGAATGCTTTTACTTCATCCATACTGGCAGTCTCGATATGTGAAATTTCTTTACCAATGGTTGACCATTGATAGGGATGCGTTTTGTAAACAAGGGGGCGTAAAAGTAACCAAGCATCACCGTAGGGTTGATTCANAAAAACCTGTTTAAATTCTTCAATAACCACATTCCGTTGAACATCCAAACTTTTTGGCGAAAACGCCAAATCAAGCATCCGATCTGATTCTAACCAAAAAGCAGTTTCAATATTTTGTTTAGGGAGCGTTATGTAATAATTGGTGAAATCATTATTGGTGAAGGCATTATTTTCGCCCCCTACTTGTTGTAAGGGAGCATCATATTTCGGAATATTAATAGACCCTCCAAACATCAAATGTTCAAACAAATGAGCGAAACCCGTTTTCTCTGGATCTTCATCTTTTGCCCCAACATCATATAAAACATTTATAGCAACAATGGGAGTTGAACGATCCTGATGAACGATTAACCGCAAGCCATTTTTCAATGTAAATTTCTCGAACCCTATCATATTATCTATCCTTCAAACGATTAATCGACAAACATAAAAATCTTATCCTTAAATCGCTACTTTTATTTTAAAATAGATTCAGAATTAATTTTTTACCTTTGTAAATTCAAATTATAAAACGCTTAACCTAAATTAAAATAGTTTATTAATAATCAATAGTTTATGAAAAGAGATAATATAGTTTTTGATCTGATTAATCAGGAAAAACAACGTCAGCTACACGGGATTGAATTAATTGCGTCTGAGAATTTTGTGAGTGAGCAGGTTTTAGAAGCCATGGGCTCAGTGATGACCAATAAATATGCTGAAGGATATCCAGGAAATAGATATTACGGCGGTTGCGAAATTGTTGATCAAACAGAACAATTGGCTATTGATCGCGCTTGTCAACTTTATGGNGCTGAATATGCAAACGTGCAACCTCACTCAGGTGCTCAAGCAAATATGGCTGTATTCTTGGCTTGTTTAAAACCAGGCGATACTTTTATGGGAATGGATTTATCTCATGGGGGGCATTTATCTCATGGATCTCATGTAAATTCTTCAGGAATTCTTTATAATCCTGTTGCATACAAAGTGAAGGAAGACACTGGTATGGTTGATTATGATAATATGGAAGAAGTTGCTTTGATCGAAAAACCCAAATTGATTGTGGCTGGAGCATCCGCTTACTCTCGTGATTGGGATTATAAACGCATGCGAGAAATTGCTGATAAAGTGGGTGCCTTATTGATGTGTGATATGGCTCATCCAGCGGGATTAATTGCCACTGGTCTTTTGAATAATCCTGTTCCTTATTGTCATATTGTGACTACAACCACACATAAAACGTTACGTGGTCCTCGTGGTGGAATGATTATTATGGGTAAAGATTTTGAAAATCCTTGGGGTTTGAAAACACCAAAAGGGATTGTGAAAATGATGTCAACCATTCTGAACTCTGCTGTTTTTCCAGGGGTTCAAGGTGGACCTTTGGAGCATGTTATTGCCGCTAAAGCGGTTGCTTTTGGTGAAGCTTTAACTGATGAGTATAAAACATATATGCAACAAGTAATGAAAAATGCAAAAGCGATGTCTGATGCATTTACTGCTAAGGGATATCACGTGATTTCAGGCGGTACTGATAATCATTTAATGTTGATCGACCTTCGCTCAAAATTCCCAGAAATTACAGGTAAAGTTGTTGAAAATACCTTGGTAAAAGCAGATATTACCGTGAATAAAAATATGGTTCCTTTTGATAGCCGTTCACCATTTCAAACCTCTGGTTTGCGTGTAGGAACACCAGCGATTACAACTCGTGGTTTGAAAGAAGAACATATGGCACCCATCGTTGATTTAATTGACGAAGTTATTAGCGATATCGAAAATCCAGCAGTTTTAGAATCTGTCAGAAAAAGAGTTAATGCTATGATGGAAGGATTTCCATTATTCGCTGGTTAAAAAAATAAAATCAAAAATAATTGAAAGGGTGGCAAAATTTGCGGCCCTTTTTTATTTGAACACAAGTGTAAAACAACTCCCTTGATTTTCGGTAGGAGTATAGTTGATGGATCCTTTATGCAATTGCATGATTTGTCTTGAAAGACTCAAACCTATTCCGGTGCCCTCATTTTTGGTTGTATAAAATGGGATGAAAATTTTATCACGGATTTCTTCCATAATTCCTGAACCTGTATCCGAAATTCTAAGAATGGATTCTTCCTGATGGTTTACATCAATTTCTATGGAAAGATTTTTCTCCTCTGTAGATTCCATTGCTTGAATCGAATTTTTGATCAGGTTAATCAACACCTGTTCAATCATATTCTTATCTATGAATGAAAAAACAGTTTCTTTTGGATATTTAGTGATGACGTTAATGTTTGAAGTTTTGAGATCTGTTTTTAAGAATACCAATAATTCCTCGACCAATACGATCAGATTTACCTTTTCGAAATTTGGTTTTGGGATGCGTGTTAATTTGCGATAGTTTTCTACAAATTCGAGCAAGCCTTTTGATCGACGGTTTACCGTTGAAAAAGCATTCCTTATTTTCTCCAATTGTGTTTGCGATAAATGTTCAATCTTTTTAAGATTCTTATTTTCATCTTCGAGCAACATCAAACCCGTTTCAGTCATGGATGAAATGGGCGTGACCGAATTCAGAATTTCGTGCCCTAAAGTTCGAATAAGCTGATGCCAAGCTTCCATTTCTTTGAGCTCAATTTGATGCCTGATATCTTGAAAACTAACGAGTTTTAATCGTTTATTCTCAATATGTAAATTA
>BS_KBA_SWE02_21mDRAFT_10001033_pt1 | contig 10532 bp, 15 predicted proteins | sample BalSeasSWE02_21m_FD_9196 | JGI IMG/M metagenome (IMG submission 9196)
TTACAGTCGTAGATTCATTTCTACTGTCATCTCGTGAACCTCTGTCATCTCTGGAATATCTTGAACCTCTGTCATCTCGTGAACCTCGTGAACCTCTGTCATCTCCAGAATTTCTAAAAGAGCGAGAGGTGCTATTTTCTCGTCTTGAATTTCTTCCATCTGTTTTTCCATCAGAATATTTTGATTTATAGAGATCCATATTATACAAAAAAAATAGATCGATAGGTTATAGATACTTAGAGCTTGAATTTATGCCTAGAATTAAAAAAATCGTCTAAACTAAAGATTTATCCATTTCAGTGGACATTATTTCTTGCACTTTAAGAAAATAGAGTTTTGTAGAATAGGGCATATCGTCTAAATTATTGTCAACTGCAATCATAAAATATCTTACAGCGCGTTTTGAAATATCTAAATTGAATTTCATTGGGAGAACAGGATCTTGATGAACTTTGATTTTATCCTGAAGCCACGGGGGAGCCATTTCAACGGTTTCTTTGATAATTTTATCATACCAATATGAAAGATTTTGGGGGTGCAATCCCTGTTTTAGATTTGCTACGTCAGTATCAATTTTTTTCATCATATGATTAATGATTGCCATGAGGCTCAATCCAAAAATTTTGTTTTATTCCAATTACTCAAAGTTCGATAAGCTACTTGTCAATTGATAGCAAGTTTCCATCAATGTCAATTTCAGAGTTTTTAATTCTAGTCGTGGATATTCTTGTTCCGTCTTTTGCCAAAGACATTGGAACTGTAACGACTTGAACAGGTGGAAGATTCTTTTTTGATCTTAATTCATTAAGGATGGTTCCCTGATTACTTGTTTCGTCACTAACAACCAGCGCTTCAACTCCTTTTTCTAGAACAGCAGGTCCAAAATCATCTTCCAATTTACTAATTTCAAAAGAGGCATCAGGAAATTCTTTCAAAATAACAGATGTTAAATTTTCAAAACGTTGATCATATCTGTTTGTAGGAATTTTACCTTTTTTGCTAGCAAATTCATCACTTGTAATTCCTATGATTACTTTATCAGCAATATCAAATGCATTTGATAGCAAAGTAAAATGACCCCTATGGAGAATATCAAAAGTCCCACCCGTCGCTACAAGAGAAAATTTAGACATGCAAACTGATATTATTCTTTGAAAATAAATCTACTAGTTTTTTTGTATCTTTTGGGTGTAAATTATTTAGAAATTTTGCTTTATTTCGATAATTTCATGAACCCTTCTTTGATCAAGAATTGAATGCCCTCAACAAATGAACCATCATCAATTTGTCCATCTGCCCACCATCCGGCGTTGTTCTTAATCCAATCAGGGATTTTGTTGTTTTGAGAAACAGAACCTTGCTCAGTAATTGGGATATTCATGAACCCTTCTTTGATCAAGAATTGAATGCCCTCAACAAATGAACCATCATCAATTTGTCCATCTGCCCACCATCCGGCGTTGTTCTTAATCCAATCAGGGATTTTGTTGTTTTGAGAAACAGATTTTGCGTCACTAGAAATTACTTCAAATGAAATGATTGTGATAGTTGTCTTTGAATTTCCATATTGAGCTTTGACTTTAAATGTCCCATCGCTGAATTTTTCATCCAGTGTTACACCATGTGAGAATGTACCGTCATCATCCACAGAGGTTGTTTGAGAGAGAACCAAGTCATTTCCAGCACTAAAAATTGAAATTCGTAAATTTCTCTCTTCGTCATACTTGTTTACACTACCAGAAAACATCACAGATTCCCCAAGTGCATATGAGATATCATCAGAAATTATCTCCACAGTGTAATTGTTAGCACTGCTTTGTTCAGGCGGTCCACCATAACCAAAAACTGACGGTTCTGAAGAAAATGCAAGTACCAATGAAATTACAGAAATAATGAAAATTTTCTTTGAGTTCATAATTAACATGGCACATTCCTTTCTGCATTTAAACGGTGAGCAGAAAACAGAATCATCGATTGAAATCTTACTTTACAAGCACTAGAACAAATGGACCTTGCTCAGCAATTGGGATATTATTCCTATCCCAAACAAAAGTTTCAATGAAATATAAGCCAGTTTTCTCTGGAATCCAATCTATGGTTTGAGTTTCTTGTCCAGTTCCAATAAATCGTCCATTATATTTTCCAACATATTCAACATAAGGTAATTCGCCAGATTGCTTTACCTGGACATAGTAGGTGTAGGCAGTTTCATCACATTTTTGATCTCCTGTAAACTGAATCAAAGATTTACTCTCGATATTGACTGGTGAGCCAACACTGAGTTCAGATAATTTGTTTCCGTTAGAATCTTCTACAGATACATCAGAGATAGTTACCAGTTTATCAGATGTTTGACATTTTGGGATTTTGACATCAACAAGGTCAGAAATGAAAACATTTGATTCTGCAAATAAGAAAAAGCCCACAGAACTTGAGTCAATTACTTCATCAAGATCAAATAAAACCTCGGCATTTGGCCCCACATCACCAAGTTTTATTGTGGATACACTGAGAATTCGTGCAGGTTCAAAACCATCATAGAATGCAAGATACACATTAGTATCAGAATTTGGAGCGCCGCTATTTTGAAGAACCCCAGAAAATTTTAAAGAAGTATCCAAAAACACATCACTAGAATATACAGAAAGTCCTTTTTCTTTTACATTTGAAGGGGTGTAGTCGCCTAAAAGATAAACAGACGCTTTAGATATGCTAGGATTGGGACTTTCAGAGCGAATAGAGAAAGGGGATTTTCCATTAGGTGGAATTACCTCAAGTATGGTATTTCCCTGTATTACTTCCAAAGGAGCAAGACCAAATTCATCAAAAAACATTGCCTGAATTTTTACATTGGTTATAGGTGTGAGAGAATTATTGTTTTCAACAATTCCAACTACAACAGTATATCCGTCAGAATCCTGATAGACGTGAATGTTTTCACTGTTAAGGAAGACAGTTAATGTTGGAAGATTGTCTGTTACTTGAGAAAAGCCCTGACTAAACGGAATCAGTAATAATATCAAAAATGCACATAGAACCACTTTTGTCATAATTTTTCTTGTTAGAATAGATTAATTTTGTGTAACATATCAAATAATGAACAAGAAAGGTAAGAACGTTAAACCCAGTTTACACTGTGAAATCAATAAAAAGAAATTAAAAATGGTATAAAACTTATTTTCTCTTTGCGGTAATTGCTAACCAGTAAATTAAACCTGGAGTTAAACCAACAATGAGTGGTATGAATACCGGCCATGCGTCTGCTGCACTTGTCATATTGAAAAACGGGAACTAATCCTATTTAAATCCATCTTGAAGTCCGAATTTCAGCATAGATCGTTGAGGTTAGAAAGTGGACCGGACGGAATTCGAATCCGTGACCCCCCGCGTGCAAGGCGGGTATACTACCAGGCTATACTACCGGCCCACAAGAAGAATGAATAAAGTGTGGATTTTAATTGTTGTCTTCTCGGTAAGAATTTTATTTGAAATCACGATAATTCCAATATGGTACTTTTGGAATCACAGATTAAACTAAAAACAGGAGATATTGCACCTGATTTTGAATTAATGGGGATTGATGGCAAAACACATTCAATAAGTGATTATTCCAGTTACAAAGGGATTTTAGTAATTTTCATGTGCAATCATTGTCCATATGTTAAAGCAAAAGTAGGTGCTCTCAATGAACTATATGAAAAATATGGAAAGAACATAGCGATTATTGGAATTAACAGCAATGATTCTGCGAATTATCCAGAAGACAGTTTTGATGCCATGAAACAGACTGCCAAAGAGAAAGGATTTGGGTTTGATTATCTGGTAGATGAAACACAGGAGATTGCAAGGAAATACGGTGCAATGTGCACTCCAGATCCCTTCTTATTTAATGCACAAAAGCAATTAGTTTTTCATGGAAGAATAGACAATGCCATGAAACCAGATGACGAAGTAACTGAAAAAACAATGATTGTCAATATGGGGAAATTGTTAGATGGGGAGAAAATTGAGAAAGATTTTGACCCTTCAATTGGCTGCTCAATCAAGTGGAAGGAAAATTAAACTTAAATGAGTCTAGCCTAGAGATTTGTTCGTGGGCTCGTAGCTCAGCTTGGCTGGAGCGTTCGACTGATAATCGAAAGGTCATGTGTTCGAATCACATCGGGCCCATTTTTCATTATTTTAAATTTTGAGAGATAGTTTGAGACCATTGTAAAATATCTCCAATTTTTTCAGATGTCAAATCAGAATTTATTTTGGTTTTTTTAGAGACTTTTCCACAAAGTATTAATTTCATATGTTTTCCAGACTTTTCTTTTATGGGATTAATTGAATCTGCAAAAAAGTTTAGACCTTCATCAGTTTTGGAAAATACCACAATTATTAAAATTCCAAGTTTTTGTTTCCATATTTTTCCTATTAGTTTTTGAAAATCAAGATCAAACAACACGTTGATTGCAGATGACATATCCCCCAAATGAGAAACCTTCCACCCATCAGAGTGGTAAACTGCTGAAGCTGCTTCTGAATGTAATCTACTTTGTGCATCAGATGCCATGACAATTATATTCTTTTTTGGATCAGATACAACCTGAAGTTGATTAAATATTTGGAGGGATTTTGAAAGAGTTGTCATCAGAAGATTTTGTTCGGAGTCTCCAATTTTTCCATCATCATACAGATTTTGTATATGATCAATGGAGGGGAAAATTGCTTCGAGAATCAATCGGTTCACTGTACCTCCAGAATGTAAGCAATTACGAATTAGAGAGTAAACTTGATCTTCAGTACCTTTGACTAAATATTCAAGATACCTAGGAAATATTTTGAAATAATCTTCAGGAAAGTGGAATGATTCCTGTCCAGGTTCTAAAAACCATAAAGTGACATTTCCAATATTTTTTTGCCGAAGCAGTCCTTCTGCTGCAAAAACTTTGAGATACTTTGACATTGTTATTCTATTGATGCCAATTTTTTCAGAAATCTCAACACCTGACATTCCAGAAACAGCGCCATCTAAAACTGAAATTAGTTTTTCTCGTATCTCCTCAACAGAATAGCCTTTACCCACAATGTTCTTGGGTCGCAGTATTCTATAAAGACTAATTTTCATTTAAAAAATCGAGGCGAAATTTGAAATAAAACATTATATACTTGGGTACTTTATTGTACGGTAAGGAAAAGTAAATTGCCAAAAGCCGGATTCAAATCAATCACTGTATCAGAAACTGTTTATGATAAATTCCATGATGTTTATCAAAAGAGTAAAGACGACCTAACAATGAAAGGGGTCAACAGTTTTGCCGGCTATGTAACTTACATGTTAGAAGAGATGATGCAAAAGGACAAGACCTTTGCAAGATATGCTCCAAAGATAGAAAAAATTTCAGTGGATGATGACCGTGTTATTCTTAAAGACAATATCAAAAATAGAATTGCAGAAGTTGCAATTCAAAAAGGCGAATTATTTTGTCAGCTCTGTGATGAGAAAGACTGTGTCCATGTAGGATTTGTATTCTCATTGCCAGATGTCTATGAAGTTCTAAACTCCAGAGGAATCAAAAACCCAAGATAGGTGGAGGAGGTGGGATTCGAACCCACGAACTCCTGAAAGATAGGATCTTAAGTCCTACATCGTTGGCCAGGCTTGATTACTCCTCCAAAAGGATAAAAATCTGGGCGAAATTTAACAGTTTAGAGTAAATTTGCCCGGAATCAAGAATTATAAGGATTTTCTACATGGTGAATTTGTGCTTCGGTAGCTCAGTCTGGTAGAGCGTTACATTGGTAATGTAAAGGTCACGGGTTCAGATCCCGTTCGAAGCTCCTAATAATTTTTAATCAATAATTCAAAGTGTCCAGTTCTCTTTTTAGAGTTGGAGTTGATTGAACGGTTTGCCTGAACCCTAGTTATTTTCCAAGGTTTTCTTGAGAACATATCTGCAACTTCTTTGGAATTAGAATTTGACAAAAGTACATTGCATCCCTTTGAATCTAAATCCATGCAGAGTTCTGACAATCTACTGAGATCATCAAAAGTGAAAGCCTTGTTTGTATAACTGGTAAAATTAGAAGTGTCACTAACTGGCTGATATGGAGGATCAAAGTATACCAGATCACCTTTTTTGGCGTCTCCAAGTACTGCCTCAAAATCCCTGCATTGAATATTGACTTTACTTGATTGCAGAATATGACTTACTGAATGAAGATTGTCCTCATTTACAATATTTGGATTGGTGTATTTGCCCAATGGAACATTGAATTTTCCTTTGCTATTGACTCTGTACAACCCATTGAAACATGTTCTATTCAAAAAGATTAATCGAGAAGTTTTCTCAATTTGGCTTCTAGGAGTACTTGCTCTTATCGAGTAATAGTATGATTTGGAGTCTTTTTGATAATTTTTTTCATGATTTTTTAGTGATGTGATAAGGTCGTCTACTCTATCTCGAATAGTAGTATAGGCTAAAACAAGATCAGAATTAAGATCAGAGATACTACATTTCTGACCATTACGCTCAGTTAACATGTGGAAAAGTAGTGCGCCACCTCCCAAGAAGGGTTCAAAATAAGTGCCAAAAGATTCAGGTAAATTTTCATTTAAAATTGGAATTAGTTGTCGTTTTCCACCAGCCCATTTTACAAAGGGTTTTGGAATAGTTAGAATCTGACTGTATTGCTGTTTCACATATAATAATCACAAGATTACATATTGTCAAAATAGACAATAAAAGATCACAAGCTGTGTGGTATTTTTTAATCAAATTTTTCGGAGTAGAGAATACTCTAACAGATAGATAATAAAATGAAAAGGAAAAGGTTGGAGTTTTAGTCCCACTTTGACCAAGCGGCCATCCATCTGTATGTCCAAGTGTTCAATTTACAACCTAAAGCTGCAAACGTACATGCCAATACTGCACCTGCACCTGCACCTAGCGCAACTGGGCTGTTATAGAATTTGCCGACTTGCGGTTCGATTGGTGTCATATATGGTGGCAATGTTGGTCTTGGGTATTTGAATGCCGTTTCTAGTGGGTCTGCTACCGTTATCAGGTTTACCATGTTGAACAATGGTATTGACATTCCTACCAGTACGCCGCCAAACAGTATCAAGGAGTGCTTGTTCTTCTTTGTTGCCCAGTAAACCAAATCCAACAGCATTGCTGATGGTAGCCAAACTGGAGTTACAATGAAGTCATATGGATATCCTAACGAAAACCATGCGGCTTTTGCTATCCATGTGTATACTGTCATAATTAGAGCGTAGTACGTCGCTGTGCCTGGAACGCCTGTAAATGTAAGATAGTATGTAGCACCTACAATTAGCATCAACGTTTGCGATATTGAAAATACCGTGTACGAAGTCCAAGCCCAGTCAGTGTAGAAGATATAGTCTCCTGCATTAATTGTTAACAATGTTGAGTTAACTGCAACTACTACTATGAATAAGTAGTGTGTACATCGTCTTAACCAGACCATAAGAAGGTGATGAAACGGTCAGTATATAAAATTTTAGTGTTTGATGAAGATCGTCATTTTTGATTTGATTAGAATAATAAAAAATACATCAGGAGGTAATTTTTAAAAATTAAAATGAAAAAGAAGTGTATTGAAGGGTTTTCTTCAGATTACCAACCAACGTATAGAGATACAAATAGTACGAATACAACTGCACCTGCAACACTAGCACCAATGATGCCATTGCTGTTTTTGTTGGAACCTTCTTCCATGACTTTAACACAGAAGATGTAACCTATTGCCTCAATGATTGAAAGTACGATGAATGCAAAGTGACCACTTGCGGTTGGATATGCCCATGGATAATAGAAGTATCCAGCTGCAGTACCACCAAAAGTTGCTATCAATGCTGCCCAGAATGAAATAGTAATCATACCAGTCATATTTTCAACGCGTCTACCAATCATTCGTTCTACATCAGCACTTGATGATCCACCAGCGCCGCCAGAACCGAATCCTTTAGGAAGAGTCATTCTGGAATTATTCCAATTCAGATTCTTTTAAGTCTTTCTTAAAGCGATTGGACTTGTACGATCTACGTCATTTAAAAATAATAAAAGAGAAAAAAAGGTGCTAATGCACTTTTTCTAAGGAATTGCTCTGCTGTACAATTTGCCTTCTAAGGCCATCTTGTACATCTCGGCAACGTATGGGTTCTCTCCAGGAGTTTCTGCACCTAGTTCTACGAGTCGAGCATATACTCTAACTACGTATGCTAGTGCGCCCATGAAAGCCACTACGACTCCCATGTTAAACATCCAATGGTTTGGAACTGCAAAGATTTCTTCTACAAACCAGAAATGCCACATCTCATTGACACCAATTGTAAACATGGTTGCAAGGTAACCAAGAATGGTCATCTTCAATCCAGTGTTCATTGAATTATTTGGGCCTCTAAGAACTGGGATTTTTCTATCATAGATTGCTGCTGCTCCCCATCCAAGTGGTAATGTGATGAAGTGGGAATATAGCCACCAGTGTGCCGGTGTAAATGCACTATCTCTGATAGAGGTTTGATGTAAAGAACCATCAACGAAGTTATCGACTTCGACTGATGCTGCAGTAGAACCCATAGCAATAACGATGAGCCAGACTTTCTTTAGTCTCTGGATCTCAACTTCTTTTGGGATTAATGCGGGCATCTGTGCCATGTATAACATCATGTCAATTCAGAATATAAAGTAAGAGTTTTAAAATTAACATATATTTTGCAAGATATTATAATTATTTATAAAATATATGAAAATACTTCATAATTTTAAATTTAATAGATTATAATTTAGTTTGATTTTTTATCAATTTTAATGTTATACATCAATGATTTACAATGAAAAAGATGTCGATCCTCATTGTGAAGGTAAAACATATAACGACGTGTTTTATTTCTTGACTTTAGGGATAACTATGGTCGAAAAAAGAATTTTCGTATTTGGACTAGCTGTAGTACTTGCACTAGGAACTTTAGGTTTCAACTGGGTTGAATCCGTACTTCCAACTGCAGATGCACACGGTGTCCAAGCACAACTCCAGAGTCGTTTCATCAGAATTGAGGATGAAACCTTCAACAGACAATCCCTACAAACTGGCGAAACCTTGACAATTCAGGGAACTTTAGTCAGCTTAGTAGAAAGAGACCTAAGAGGATGGCTATCCATTTTCACAGAGTCAACCAACGCAGGTAATAGATGGGAGATGTTGGCAAGAGATCCACCAGGAAATGTCTTTGACATTTCAGGTAACTCAGTCGTCGATTACTCACTATCTGCCAAAGCACTTGAAGCAGGTGTATACCACGTACACACCCAACTCAACGTAGCAAAAGTTGGTCCAGGACTCGGTCCAGGTCAAACAGTAGTAGTTGAAGGAGATCCAATTATCAAACCAATCCCATACACTAACATCGCATATCAATCAATCATTATCGGTGTCGGTTATGTCATTACGTTTGCAACACGACCCTGGCAAGTAATCTAAACAACCCAACTTTTCCTTTTCATTTATTAGATTCTTCTTTACGGTTTCCGTAAGAAAATAAACCAAGTTTTATCTTCTAGAAAATACTAATGAAAACATGCTAAGTTTTAAAATAACAAAATTAGACATTTTTCAAAGTTATTTTTTTGGAGAAACGGAATTCCGTTCTGACAAATACAAAGTAAACATTCAAAATCAAAGGAGGGGAAAAGTTCTAAAATTGCCTTTTGAGATAAAACCAAAAAATGAAAAAATCATTGTCAGAGTATCAGGAAAAGATGATTTGTTTATCGAGGACTATCTCCCCTACAAGGGAGAATCAGAATGGCTTGAAATTGACTCAGACGAAATAACATATTTTCTTGCAGACCACCAGGATCAATGCGATACTATTGAAATCATGTATGAGCAAGAGAAAGGACTTTAAGGAATCCACCTAAATTCATCACTATGATTTGGCCAGGTACGGGAGATCCATATAAGAGGAAAAAAACAATCAGATTTCTCGCAATATCTGCCATCATAGCAGTATCAATAGGTTTAGGAAGTACCCTCCTGCAAGCTCAGCTAAATCAAGATAATCCTCTCAAAGTGTGTATTGAAAATATAGAGACACCGTACAAAATGAAAGTTACCTTAGAGTTAATTATCGACGGTCTTCAGACACCAATTCCTGCAAATATCAATGCGGGGTTAAATGATGGAGAATGTAAAAGAACCATGTATACTTTAACAGATGACGGTACAATCTACGTGGAATGGAAAGAAAAATTCCCATTTGAAATCGGTCACTTTTTGTGGATGTGGGATTTCCCTCTAAGAGATATGGATCAGGGCAAATCAACATTTTATGTTAATGATAAAGAATCATCTCTTTTCATCAATCTGCCATTACAGGATGGATATCACTACAAGGGAGTATTCACTACGAAGGATTATGACTCATCCAAAGACAAAGACTTCCTGCCAGAACTAGAAAAGTAGTATTGCGGCATACCGATAATTACTTGAAAATCAGCATTGTAGACTTTGTAAAAAAT
>BS_KBA_SWE02_21mDRAFT_10001034_pt1 | contig 10523 bp, 8 predicted proteins | sample BalSeasSWE02_21m_FD_9196 | JGI IMG/M metagenome (IMG submission 9196)
TTTTGTTGGGCATAATGTAAGACATACACTTGCGGCGGGTAACGGGTCTTATACCCCGGTTTTTTTAAGTGAATTGCCCTTACTATTTAAACGAAATATTTTACCACTTGATGTGGCCTTAATTCATGTATCGGTTCCCGATAAGCATGGGTATTGTTCATTAGGGGTCTCTATTGAAGCTACTTTAGCAGCGATTGAAAACGCCAAACTGGTGATTGCGCAGGTGAATCCGCAAATGCCAAGAACACATGGTGATGGTATTATTCATTATTCAGAAATTGATTTATTTGTAGAATGTGATGAGCCTATACCGGTGCATGAAATGCCTGCTTCCACTGCGTTAGAAAATAAAATAGGCGATTATGTAGCCAGTCTGATAGACGACAGAAGCACGCTTCAAATGGGTGTTGGAGTCATACCAAATGCCGTTTTATCACGTCTTACCAATCATAAAAATTTAGGGTTACATACGGAGATGTTTTCTGACGGTGTGATTGACCTTATATTAAAGGATGTTATTAATGGGAACTATAAAGCGATAAACCCTGGGCGTGCCTTAGCCACTTTTTTAATGGGTTCCAAGCGATTATATGATTATGTTGATGACAATCCGTTTGTAGAATTAAGAGCTTCAGATTATGTGAATGACGTTTCTATTATAAAGCAAAACCCTAAAATGGTGGCTATAAATTCTGCGATTGAAGTTGATGTTACCGGTCAGGTTTGTGCAGACTCTATCGGGTCAAAAATTTATTCTGGAGTAGGTGGCCAGATGGATTTTGTAAGAGCGGCGTCTTTAAGTGAAGGAGGAAAAGCGATAATAGCTTTACCATCTATTACTAAAAAGGGTATAAGTAGAATTGTGCCATCATTAAAGCCTGGTGCAGGCGTAGTGACCACCAGAGCACATGTACATTATATAATCACTGAATATGGAATAGCCAATTTATATGGGAAGACGATAGCAGAGCGCGTCAAGGCTCTGGTTAAAATAGCCCATCCAGATCACCGCGAAAGTATTGAAAGAGGATATTATGATTTAATTTAGAGGGCAGTTTTTATTTAAAAAGATCAAAGAATCCTTTCTTTTTAGTTTCCAAAGGGACACTTCCTTCGGTGCCAATTAGTATTTGATAGACCTCTCCCCAACCTATAAAACCACCTATATTTCTGTCGTCAATAAAAAGGTCGGCATGAATCTTTCTGCTTCTGTCAGTGTCGTATTGTTCTTCTGGAAAGCTTTTGTTTACGGCATAAAAATGAATCCCGTTGTTTTCACAAAACGTAACGGCAGCCTCTAATTGTGCACCACATCTATAGGTCCATAAAATAAGTCTATGACCATCTTCCTGTAACTTTTTTAAAGTTTCAAAAGCAAAAATAATTGGCTTTCCTATATTCGGATAGGCATCCTCAACAATAGTCCCATCAAAATCAACTGCAATAATAAGCCTGTCGTTTAAATTCATTAAAAATTCCCATTTGGTTGCTGTAAATGTACAATATTTATTTTTTTTGAATCAGATTAAATTAAGGCGTGTCTGGTCATTGCTTTAGGTTGTTTAATTCCCATAAGCTTAAGAATGGTTGGTGCAATATCGCCCAAAACACCATCATCAATATGTTTCAGTTCTTTATCTATTAAAATAACAGGAACCGGGTTTGTGGTATGTGCGGTATTTGGAGATCCGTCAGGATTTATCATGGTTTCACAATTTCCATGATCAGCAATTAAAATAGTTGTATAATCATTTTCAAGAGCTGCAGTCACCACATCTTTCACACAAACATCAACAGCTTCACAGGCTTTAATAGCGGCTTCCATGACACCAGTATGCCCAACCATATCACCATTTGCAAAATTTAAACACACAAAATCAACGTCTTTTTTTTGTAATTCAGGAACTAAAGCGTCTCTTAATTCATAGGCGCTCATTTCAGGTTTTAAATCATAAGTAGCAACCTTCGGAGAATTTCTTAGAATACGGGTCTCTCCTTTAAAAGGTGTTTCCTGACCACCAGAAAAGAAAAATGTAACATGAGGATATTTTTCCGTTTCGGCTATCCTTATTTGTTTTTTATTGTTTTTTTCTAAAACTTCACCTAAAGTTTCGGTTAAATTATCTTTATTAAAAACAACATTAATATTTTTAAAACTATCATCATAATTCGTTAGAGTAACATAGTATAAATTTAATTTATGCATGTTTTGCTCATGAAAGTCCTTTTGCGATAGGGCTTCCGTTAATTCTCTGCCTCTGTCTGTTCTGAAATTGAAAAATATAACCACATCACCTTCTTTAATTTTTGTGACGGGTTGATTGTTTTTATCAACCATAATAATAGGTTTGATAAACTCATCAGTGATATCGTTTTTATAATTTGACTCCACAGAATCCGTCACATTTGTAGAAAAATCACCAATACCGTTAACCATAGCATCATAAGCAAGTTTGATGCGTTCCCATCGTTTATCTCTGTCCATGGCATAATAACGACCAGTTACAGTAGCCAGTTTGCTATTTGTTTTTTCAAGCTGCTCTTCTAAGGCGGTTAAAAAACCAAATCCAGATTTTGGATCTACATCTCTGCCATCGGTAAACGCATGAACGTAAGTTTTAGTTAAGCCAAAATTATTGGCAGCTTCTAATAAACCAAATAAATGTGTGATGTGTGAATGCACACCACCATCACTTAATAAGCCAAGAAAATGGACGTCTTTATGGTTGTCTTTAGCATATTGAAAAGCATCAACTAACACTTTTTCATCGTTAAGCGTTTTGTTTTCAACTGCTAAATTTACTTTTACAAGATCCTGATAAACGATTCTGCCAGCTCCCAGATTCATATGACCAACTTCACTATTGCCCATTTGCCCTTCTGGCAGACCTACGTGTAAACCATCAGTTCTTAATGAAGCATTTGGGTATTTAGTATACAGAGAATCTATAAAAGGGGTATTGGCATTATCGATAGCAGAGACTTTTGGATCAGGAGATTTTCCCCAACCATCAAGAATCATTAAGATGACTTTTTTGTTCATGTTTAAGTAAATTTTAATAAGGTTCAAAGATAAAGAAGTTTGCTTAGAAAAACTTCATAAACCTCTTGTNAAATATGTATTTTAATTGATTGTTTATTGAAAAAAATCAAAAATATACCTTGTTAAATAAATTAAAAGGAAAGGTTAAAAATATGTTATAAAGGAATTTCTGATGTAACACATTTCATTTTTTTTCGTCAATGTAGTACACAAGAATTGTTTCAGAAAAGAGATCTTGATATTTGAATTAGTCACTCAAATTTAAAAAGCCATGTAAAAATGGCTTTTTTTATGATTTTTTATATTTATTAATAGCTTCTTTTATTTTTTGAATTCTATTTTCAGGATCTGGATGTGTGCTTTGAAATTCGGGTACACGATTGTCTCCTGAAGCGGCTTTTAAAATTTGCATAACGCCAATCATTTCTTCTGGATTATAACCGGCATTAATCATAAAGAGAACCCCTAAATCATCGCTTTCCAATTCATCTGCTCTGCCATATTTCATATTTATAATACTCGCAATGGCTGCAGCCCCTTGAGCGGTATTTGGGTCTAGGGCTACAGCCACGCCACTTAACAATCCTTCGGTCAGGCCTTGTTTAGACATTCTATCGGCAGAATGTCTTCCAACCACATGGCCAATTTCATGACCAATAACGCCAGCTAATTGATCTTCATTTTTAAGTTTTGAAAACAGAGCATAAGTAATAAAAATCTGTCCGCCGGGAAGCGCAAAGGCGTTTATTGTATTTGGATCAGCAAGAAGATGAAAGTCATATTGGTAACCCGTTTCTTTTGCAATACTATTATTCACTAATTTTTGTCCAACTTGATCTAAAAATGTCTGATAGGTATTATTAGGATATAATCCACCATATTGCTGTTTCATTGTGGGAGTGCTTTGTAAGCCTATTGCAATTTCTTGTTCTTCTGATAAAGTGATGTGCTGCTCTTTTCCTGTATATGGATTGGTTTCAGCGCTGGCACAATATTTTATAATTGCAAAAAGAGCAATAGCCAATCCTACAAACAATTTCACTTTATAGTTTCCTCTTCTCATTAAATTTCGATTTTGTGATTCATAAAAATAATAAAGTTTAAAATAGCCTTACATTATTTTTTTAAAAAGCTGTAATTTTTCTTGCAAACAAAAAATTAGTTTGTTTATATTTGTTTAGGAATTGCGGGAGTAGCTCAGTTGGTAGAGCGTCAGCCTTCCAAGCTGAATGTCGCCGGTTCGAACCCGGTCTCCCGCTCAAAAAAAGCCTTATCATTTGATAAGGATTTTTTTATTTTAAAGTATTCAGTTCTGTTTCAGGTTCGACTTCATAGGGCGGTTTATTTTGTTCAAAAATACGAGCAGATAAAGGTCCTTTTAAAACGATAGAATCACCTTTTACAAATAACCAGCTTCCTTCCCTTAANCCAACTACTGGNTGTGAATTAAAAGCATGAAATTCTTTAATGCGTGTTTCTCTGGTTTCTCCCATATGTTTTAAAGTGGTATCTGGATCTAAATAATGTGGATTTAAATTAAAAGAAACCAGACCTAAGGCCTTAAAATTTGGAGGATAAATAATAGGCATATCATTCGTGTTTTTAATGGTTAGCCCACAAATATTACTGCCAGCACTAGTCCCTAAATATGGGGTTCCTTTATTTACAGTCTGTTTTAAAACGGATAGTAGATTATGTTTGTATAGTTGATTTAATAATACAAATGTATTGCCGCCTCCAACAAAAATAGCTTCTGCTTTTTCAACGGCCAAAACAGGATTTTCAAAGTTGTGAATTCCTGTAACCGTTTTCTTTATTTTTGAAAAGGCCTCTTTTACTTTTTCCGTGTAGGCATCATGAGACATGCCACTTGGCCTTGCGTAAGGGATAAAAAGTATGGTGTTTACCTCTTTGAAAAACACAGATAATTCGTCTAAAAGATATTCTAAATACTCGCTGCCGTGCACTGTTGAGGTACTTGCAATAATAATGTTTTTCATCGATTTCAACTTTTTAAACAAAACAATAGACTCCTACAATTTAACAAAAGATTATAGTAATTTAATAAATCAAATAATTTTTTATAGATTATTTTTAAACAAAAAAAAGTTATGAAAAAATTTGTCATTTTAATCACATTTCTAACTAGTTTACAGGTTATTTCNCAAGACTTGAAAACAATTAATGTTAAAGGTAAAGTAATTGTTGAAGGTGGGGACCTTTTTGGGATTTCTATTCTTAATAAATCCTCGAATGCACAAGCAGTAACAACTGAAAATGGCGAGTTTGTTTTAGCTGTTAAGTTAAACGATTCAATTGAAGTCAGTGCGATGCAATTTCAAAGTGTTAGTTTTCAAATTAATGAAGAAATTTTACAATCTAAAAACATGAAAATATCCTTAATTGAAGAAATTAACAGGCTTGACGAAATTTTTATTATTGGAAGCAGATTATCAAAAAGTTTAGAAGCTCAAATTGAACATACTGGACATTTTAATCCGAAGTTAAATTCAATGTATTTTGGTATTATTAATAATAACAATCAAACTCAGAGTGATATTGATTATAACTCTGGTGTAAGCAACAATACAATGAATTCTCAACGACAAAGAATGATTAATGGGCTGAATATTGTTAATGTAGTAGATCAATTATTATTGCCTTTATTTAGGTCGGAAGTTCAAGATAAAAAGGAAATAGGAATTCCGGAAGTTCCTATAGAATCTATAAAATACTATTTTGGATCTGAATTCTTAATTGATAATTTTAATATTCCTGAGCATAGAGTTGAAGAATTTATCAGGTATGTTGAAAGTGATAATTTTGATTTCAACTTACTTAATTATGGAAAGGAAATGGAATTTTTAGAACTAATCTATCACAAAAGTTTGCAATTTTTAGAGAAAGTTAATTGATTAAGCCATTTATAAGAAGATTTTTTTGATAAAATTTTAAATGCTTTTTTGATTTTTATTAAGATTTGAAAGGCGTTCTTTATATCTTTAATATATGTCAATGATGAAGTACATGCTTTTTTTTATTTTTTTATTAAACTTGACCACGTTTTATAGTCAGGTTAATGAGCGTATTGACATTAAAGGAATTGTTCTATCAGAAAATCAGGATGTTGAAGGGGTGACCATTTTTAATACGTCATCCAATAAAGGAACAGTAACCAATGAGAAAGGAGAATTTAATATTGAGGTTTCATTAAATGACCGGATCGAAATTTCTGCATTACAATTTAGTGCTATATCACTGATAATTAACGAAGAAGTTATTAATTCAAAAACTATAAAAATATATTTAGTAGAAAAGGTCAATCAATTGGACGCCATATTACTTTCCAATGGTTTAAAAGGAAATATAGCGGTAGATATTGATAATGTAAAGATGTTGCCCGATATTGAATTGAATATGGGGAATATGAATATAGTCTATGAGTATAATGATGATAAGGCCACCGATAATCAAGTAGTGGCCAATAATTTAACTACTGCAATGAATAAAGGGCAGTTTTATAATGGAGTTGATTTTGTTGGACTAGCAACAGGTGTTTACAGTTTATTAGTTAAACCAAAAAACAAAAAGACTCAGGAAAAAAACAGTTCATTAAACGGAACCCACAAGGCAATAACTGATGTTTTTTCTCATAAGTATATCAGTGATAACTTTAATATTCCTTTTGAGGAAGTTCCTTCATTTATCATTTTTTTAGAATCTAATGAAATCAATACAGAACTTTTTAAAACTGAAAATGAAGTACAACTTATTGATTATGTAATGCTACAAAGTAAATTGTACTTGAAAGGGAATGCGTTTAAAAATTAATTTTTTTATAATTCTAATGGCAGTTTTTCAAGTGGAATCCATGGTTTCTCAAACGGTTGAAATATATGGAAAAATTGAAAGTAATGATGATGTTGAAAATATACATATCATTAATAAAACAGCCAGAGTTTTTACCATCTCTAACCAAGCCGGCAATTTTAAAATTAGCGCAAAAATTAATGATACCTTAGTGTTTTCTTCTGTTCAACATAAAACTAAGGTTCTGATTATAGATGGAGACCTTGTTTTAAATAAAACTGTTACCGTTGTTTTAGACGAGCAAGTTAATCAATTAAAAGAAGTAATTGTCGGTAAGGTTTTAACAGGTAATTTGCTTTTAGATATTGATAATACGGAAGGTAATCCGCCTATAAATTTTTATGACGTGGGCATACCAGGTTATACTGGAAAAATAGCAACACAAAGCGAAAGAAGGCTCAATGAAGCAACAACCGGAGGTGGGATTATTCCACTCAACCCCATTTTAAATGCTATTTCTGGTAGAACCAAAATGCTTAAACAACAGGTGGCATTAGAGGCTAAAGATGAACTTTTGTTTAGTATAAAAGTCAGATTGTCAGAAGTGTTTTTTGAATTAAATCCTTTGGAGGAGTCATTAATAATGGATTTTTTTTATTTCTGTCAGGAAGATGAAAATTTTATGAATGCTTGTAAAAATCAATCTGACCTGAAAATACTTCAATTTTTAGGAAACCAGTACAACCAATATATCAATAATTTAAAACTTAAACAGGATTAAATCTTTTGGAATGCTTTTTGAACTATCATAATGAACTACTTTTAACGAAACAATTTGTCGACACTTAAAAAATGAAAAGAATAAAAATATTTATATTAATAGTTATACTTCCTTTGATGGCGTTTACAGGCTTTCACAAATATTATATTAGTGTAACCGAGGTTGATTATATTCAACAGAAACAGTCAGTACAAATTACTACACGCATTTTTATTGATGATTTTGAAAAAGTATTACGCGAGCGCTATAATGAAAATATTGTGTTGGCAGGAAAGGAAGAAACAAAAGAGGCTAATAAATATATTGAGACCTATTTAAGAAGTAAATTTAAGGTACGAATTAATGATAATGATATGAATCTTATTTTTATTGGAAAAGAATATGATATTGATATTATACAATGTTACATTGAAATTCAGAACGTTAAGCAGATAAATTCTATTGAAATTTCCAATGAAGTTTTGTTTGATGTATTTGAAGATCAGCAAAATATGATAAAAACTAAAATCAACTCCAAACAAAAAAGCTTTTTATTAAATCAAAATAATAAAACAGCGGTGTTAAATTTTAATTAAAAAACAAAACCTGAGATATTAATTACTTATTTTCGAGCGCCATTTATTAAAATAATTGAATAATTATTTAAAAAATGGATAAAACACTACATTTAATTTAAAGTTTTATGATGAACAAAACAATTTTTTGCTTTCTATCTATTCTTCTTATTTCTGGAGGACTAATGGCTCAAAATGAAGGGCCAGCAAAGGCTAAATCTGGCCACACAAACAACAATAAATTCAAGCAGTTATATGATGAATTTGCTACACCTAATATGTTTAGAACGGCCTCTGGTGCTCCAGGACCTGCTTATTATCAGCAACAAGCTGATTATAAAATGGATATAGAATTAGATGACGTTAATGCAAAATTATATGGTAGTGAAACTATTACATATTATAATAATTCGCCAGATGAATTAAAATACCTTTGGGTTCAGCTTGATCAAAACATGAGAGCAAAAGATTCTAAAACACCACTTATTGAAGGTGGTGGTTATGGTCCTGTAACATCAGCTTCAAGGTTTGTGAGTTCATATATGAAAGAACCTTTTGATGGAGGGTTTAATATTCAAGAAGTAAAGGACACTAATGGTAATAAGCTTGAATACATGATAAATAGAACGATGATGCGGATAGAATTGCCATCATCACTTAAGTCTGGTCAACAATTTTCATTTTTTATTAAATGGTGGTACAATATAAATGATCATGTAAAAGATGGAGGAAGATCGGGTTATGAATACTTTCCTGATACAGATAACAGAATTTATGTCATGGCTCAATTTTATCCAAGAATGGCTGTTTACAGTGATGTAGAAGGTTGGCAAAACTCTCAGTTTTGGGGAAGAGATGAATTCGCTTTAACATTTGGAAATTTTGATGTCAACATTACCGTTCCGGCAGATCATATATTAGACGGAACCGGAAGACTGGTTAACAGAAAAGAGGTGTTTTCAAAGGACATGATGGAACGCTATGAAAAAGCAAAAAAGACATATGATGAACCTGTAAAAATTGTGACGCAGGCTGAAGCTGAGGCTGCTGAAATACAAAAGAGCACCAAGAAAAAAACATGGAAGTTATCGGCTCAAAATGTACGTGATTTTGGGTTTGCAACTTCAAGAAAATTTATCTGGGATATGATGGCTGTTAAAATTGGTGGTAAAGATATTATGGCCGTTTCCTTATATCCAAAAGAAGGGAATCCACTTTGGGAAGATTGGTCTACAAAAACAGTAGCAAGTACTCTAATTTCATATTCAAGAATGACCTTTGATTATCCATACCACAAGGCTATTTCTGTTCATGCACCCATGGGAATGGAATACCCAATGATTTGCTATAATTTTGGAAGACCAGAAAAAGATGGTACTTATAGTGACCGAGTTAAATATGGTATGATGGGTGTTATTATTCATGAAGTAGGGCATAATTTTTTCCCGATGATAGTAAATAGTGATGAGCGCCAATGGACTTGGATGGATGAAGGCTTAAATTCATTTGTGCAGTATGTTGCAGAGCAGGATTTTGCAATAAAATATCCTGCCGCTCTATCACCTGGTGATAAAACATTTCCTTCTAGGAGAGGTCCTGCAAAAAATATTATCCCGTATATGGGAGGTGATCAAGATTTTATTTCTCCTATAATGAGTAAAGGTCTAAATGTGCATCAATTTGGTGAAAACGCATACGGAAAACCAGCTACTGCATTAAATATATTAAGAGAAACAGTAATGGGGCCTGACCTTTTTGATTATTCATTTAGGGAATATGCACATCGCTGGATGTTTAAACATCCAACGCCTGAAGATTTTTTCAGAACAATGGAAGATGCATCAGCATTTGATCTAGATTGGTATTGGAGAGGATGGTTTTATACAACTGACTGGGTGGATATAGGGGTTAAAGAAGTAAAAAAATACTATGTATCTTCTAAACCAAACGATTACGGTAAAAGAGTGGCGAGATGGTATAATGTAAAGCCTGAAGATTTGATTTATATGGTAGAAGAAGGTAGTGAAGATTTCGAAGATAGTATGAGAGATACATCACCAATGGATTCCTCTGCAAGTTTAAAGGAATATCTTATGGATAATTTCACCCCAGAACAACGCCAATTAATAAAAAACCCTAAATATTTTTACAGTGTCACTTTTAATAAACCAGGAGGATTGGTAATGCCAATTATTGTGGAATATACCTATGCAGATGGCACGAAATTAAAAGAAACTTATCCGGCTGAAATTTGGAGATTAAATGATAATGAAGTGAGTAAAACCATTGCGTCAGAAAAGGAAATAGTCAGCATAATTGTTGATCCAGATTTAGA
>BS_KBA_SWE02_21mDRAFT_10001035_pt1 | contig 10520 bp, 14 predicted proteins | sample BalSeasSWE02_21m_FD_9196 | JGI IMG/M metagenome (IMG submission 9196)
ATTATGTTTGAAAAAAAGAAAAAATCATATACAGACCTTCTTGGAAAAACAAATAGAATTGTTGAAGGAACAATCATAAAAGGAGATATTATTTCCCAAACTGACTTTCGCCTTGATGGAGAATTAACCGGGAATTTTAAATCGAATGGAAAAATTGTTATTGGCCCATCAGGAAGCGTCATTGGTGATATTATTTGTAAAAATGCCGATATCGAAGGAAAATTTAAGGGGAAAATTCAAGTTGCCGAAATACTGAACGTGAAAAATAAATCGAGTATTCATGGCGAAGTAATTTGCGGAAAATTATCCGTTGAACCCGGTGCCGATTTTAGTGCTTCATGTATCATGAAAACTAACAAAAGAAATACAATTGCGAATGACGGAGAAGCAAAAACCGAAGAAGCAAACCAACAATAAGTGGCTCGCACTCATTAATATTCCCATCCAAATGGGAGCAATTATTTTTTTGTTCTCCTATTTTGGAAATTGGCTAGATGATAAATACCCCAATCCTCATCATTTATTTGTCAAAATTTTAACCTTGCTTGGAGTTGCTATTGCTTTTTATAACATCAACAGACAACTGAAAGAAATCAACAAATCTTCTTAAATCCCAAAATGAATTTAAAGAAATACCAACCCATTCTTGAGGTTTTAGTACTTTCCTTTTTAGCTTACCTAGTTCATAAATTGTTGTTTTTTATGAATGGTAACAATCCAAAGTATAATGGCTTTTTGTATTCATTAGAAACCATCTATGAATTTTTCTTTGTTTGTTCAACAGTAATTATTTTTATACTTATTAAGGTAAAAGAAAAGAATATTGATAATGTAGGCTACACGTTTTTATTAGTAACATGTATCAAAATGGCAATTTCTTATGCCGTTTTGTATCCCATACTACATTCAGGAAATCCAAATGTTCAAGTCGAAAAAATAAACTTCTTCATCATTTTTGCTTTATTTTTAACAATAGAAACCATTATAACTATAAGATTTCTAAACAATAAGCAATAAATTAGTTTGAATATAACAATTCCTTTAATTTTTTTTATTTATTGCTTTTGGCATATTAATTTAAAATGTACCTTTGCACCCAATTTCAGAAACTAAAAATTAAGATAATTAACAGTTATGGTGATTTCAAACAAACCACTTCAATTTATAATAGCGATTTTAATAGCCTGTCTTCCAATATTTGGTTTTGCAAATAATCCTTCGGAAAACATAGAACATCAAACTGAAACTAGCAGTACACATGAAGCTTCATCAGAAACCAATGATGAAACTTCTGAAATCAAAGAAAAAATAAAAGAAGTAATTGGTCACCACGTATTAGATGGTCACGAATTTTCTCTTTTTTCAGATTCAGAAACTGGAGCTCAATATGGTTTTCCTTTACCAATTATTCTATGGGATAATGGAGTTCAATTTTTCTCTTCTTCAAAATTCGAACACGGAAAAGCAGTTGTCGAATCAAACGGGAACTATTACAAATTACACCACGAAAAAATATACATTACAGATGCTGCTGGAACTTTAATTGGGGATGAGCATCATCCATCAAACATTCAACCTATAGATTTATCAATCACAAAAGGTGTTTTGACTATAATGGTTGTGGCCTTGTTAATGTTTTTATTGTTTGCAAGTTTAGCAAAATCATATGCTAAAAACGGTGGGATCTCTTCTGGTGTAGGAAGACTTTTTGAACCAATTGTATTGTATGTTCGTGACGAAATAGCCGTTCCAAACATTGGCGAAAAGCATTATAAAAAATATATGAGCTATTTATTGACCATCTTTTTCTTTGTTTGGTTTTTGAATATGTTCGGATTAACTCCACTAGGAATTAACGTTACTGGAAATATTGCTATCACTTTCGGTTTAGCAGTAATTACATTTGTAATCACAACGCTTACAGCAAATAAAAATTATTGGGGACACATTTTCTGGATGCCAGGTGTGCCAACTCCAATGAAAATTATTTTGGCACCTATAGAATTATTGGGCGTGTTTATAAAGCCTTTTGCATTAATGATACGTTTGTACGCAAATATTTTTGCAGGACACGTTGTATTGATGAGCTTGATTGGATTGATATTTATTTTCAAAAGTTGGTTAGGAAGTAGCTTGTCATTTATGTTGTCATTTGCTATTTCTATAATCGAAATATTAGTTGCCTTGTTGCAAGCGTATATTTTCACGATGCTATCTGCTTTGTACTTTGGTTCAGCAGTAGAAGAACACCATCACGAAGGGGCAGAGCATCATTAAAATATCCAGTGGATATTTTAAGCGATGAGCCAGACGGTGCGCTGGCATAATCAAATTGAATGTTTAATTTTTAATACATATTTTTATGGAAATTCCTAAAATCGTTGGAGCAGGATTAGTAGTTATTGGAGCAGGTATTGGTATTGGTAGAATCGGTGGTTCTGCAATGGACGCCATCGCTCGTCAACCAGAAGCTACTGGAAAAATTCAAACAGCTATGCTTATTGCAGCTGCGCTTATTGAAGGTATTGGATTTGCAGCTTTATTTGCTGTATAATGCTGAAAAACAAAAAGCTGTAACGGTTGGTTGCAGCTTTAGTTTTTAAATTAAATTAAAAAGAATACAATTAAAAAGATACTATGGAAAAGTTAATAAATGATTTTTCGTTTGGATTATTCATCTGGCAAACAATAATTTTTGTAGGATTGATTTTCCTATTGAAAAAATTTGCTTGGAAACCAATTCTTGATGCCGTTAACGAAAGAGAAGAAGGAATAAAAAATGCTTTGCTTTCTGCTGATAACGCTAGAAAAGAAATGCAAAATCTTCAAAGCGATAATCAACGTATTTTGCAGGAAGCAAGAATGGAACGTGATTCTTTATTGAAAGATGCACGTGAAATGAAAGAGAAAATGGTGGCTGACGCAAAAAACGAAGCTCAAGCTCAAGGTCTAAAAATGATCGAACAAGCAAAAGCAGCAATCGAAAGCGAAAAAAATGCAGCTATGGCAGAATTGAGAGCACAAGTTTCTAATTTGTCTATCGAAATTGCTGAAAAATTATTAAAAGATGAATTGTCTAACAAAGAAGCTCAAGTAAAATTAGTGGAAAAAATGTTAGGTGACGCTAAACTAAACTAATATGATAAGTACAAGAGCAGCTATTCGTTACGCAAAAGCAATTTTAGATATAGCGGATTCAAAATCTGTTGCTACTGAAGTTAGTAATGATATGTCTTTGATAGCTTCAACAATAAAAAGCAATGCTGAATTAAGTGCTTTTATTCTAAAGCCAACAATTACGGTTGAAGTGAAAGAAAGCGCCCTTTTGGAAGTTTTTGCTTCAGTAAATGCAGTGACAAAAAGCCTATTTCATTTATTGTCTGAAAACAAAAGATTTGAAATATTAGACAGCATAGCAATAGAGTATAATAAATTATTTGACATACAGAATGGTGTTGAAGTAGCTAAGGTTACTACAGCTATTCCAATGGATGCCGCTTTAGAAGCGAAAGTTTTAGCAAAAATTGCAAGCATTTCTTCAAGTAAAAAAATTACAATAGAAAACACAGTAGATCCTTCTATCATTGGAGGGTTTATTTTAAGAATAGGCGACAAGCAATACAACGCTTCTATTGCCAACAGATTACAAGTATTAAAGAGAGAATTAAGTAACTAGTTATTTATAAATAATTATGGCGGAAATTAAACCTGCTGAGATTTCAGCAATATTAAAACAGCAAGTAGAAAGTTTTGAATCTGGTGCTACATTAGAAGAAGTAGGTTCTGTACTTCAAGTTGGAGATGGAATTGCTCGTGTTTACGGACTTTCTAATGTTCAATATGGTGAGCTTGTAGAATTTGACAATGGTCTTGAGGCTATTGTATTGAATCTTGAAGAAGATAATGTTGGTGTAGTGCTTTTAGGTGCATCAACAGGAATCAAAGAAGGTTCAACAGTAAAAAGAACACANCGTATTGCCTCACTTAAAACAGGAGAAGGAATCGTAGGTCGTGTAGTAAACACTCTTGGTTTTCCAATTGATGGAAAAGGACCAATTACAGGTGAATTATTCGAAATGCCTTTAGAAAGAAAAGCTCCTGGAGTTATCTTCCGTCAACCNGTTACTGAGCCATTACAAACCGGTATCAAAGCAGTAGATGCAATGATTCCAGTAGGTCGTGGACAACGTGAGCTTGTTATTGGTGACCGTCAAACAGGTAAATCAACTGTTTGTTTGGATACAATTTTGAATCAAAAAGAATTTTACGATGCAGGAAAACCTGTATTTTGTATCTATGTTGCAATTGGACAAAAAGCGTCAACTGTAGCAGGAATCGCAAAAATGTTAGAAGAAAGAGGTGCAATGGCTTATACCGTTATTGTTGCTGCCAATGCTTCTGATCCTGCCGCAATGCAAGTTTATGCGCCAATGGCCGGAGCTGCAATTGGAGAATATTTTAGAGATTCTGGTCGTCCAGCATTGATTGTTTATGATGATTTATCAAAACAAGCTGTTGCGTATCGTGAGGTTTCTCTTTTGTTGAGAAGACCACCGGGACGTGAGGCATATCCTGGAGACGTTTTCTACTTACACTCTCGTTTATTAGAAAGAGCTTGTAAAGTAATTGCTGATGATGATATTGCTAAAAATATGAATGACTTACCAGACACTTTGAAAGGTATCGTTAAAGGTGGTGGTTCGTTGACCGCTTTACCAATTATCGAAACGCAAGCTGGTGACGTTTCTGCTTATATCCCAACTAACGTAATTTCGATCACTGATGGTCAGATTTTCTTGGATGGAGATTTGTTTAATTCAGGAGTTCGTCCAGCAATCAACGTAGGTATTTCAGTATCACGTGTTGGAGGTAATGCTCAAATTAAATCTATGAAAAAAGTAGCAGGTACTTTAAAATTAGATCAAGCGCAATACCGTGAATTGGAAGCGTTTGCTAAATTTGGCTCAGATTTAGATGCCGTTACTTTAAACGTAATTGAAAAAGGAAAAAGAAACGTGGAGATTTTGAAACAAAATTTGAATGATCCTTATACTGTTGAAAACCAAACTGCCATTATCTATGCAGGTTCTAAAAACTTGTTAAGAAATGTTCCTGTTGCTAAAGTAAAAGAATTCGAGAAAGATTACTTAGAATACTTAAACAACAAAAACAGAGCGACTCTTGATGCATTGAAAGCAGGAAAACTGACTGACGAAATCACAGATGTGCTAGAAGCAGCAGCAAAAGAAGTTTCAGCGAAATATAACTAAAACTAGTCCAAAGTTGTAAAGTCCAAAGTCTTAAAGTCGGTTAATCGGCTTTTTAAGTACTTTAGACTTTCCGACCTTATGACATTAGACTAAAATACAATGGCAAATTTAAAGGAAATCCGTAATAGAATTACTTCCGTTTCATCGACGATGCAGATTACTGCTGCGATGAAAATGGTTTCTGCAGCAAAGCTAAAGAAGGCACAAGATGCCATCACAGCAATGCGACCTTATGCCGAAAAACTAACGGAATTATTACAAAATCTTTCAGCAACTCTTGATGGTGATGCAGGTGGTGAATACACAACACAACGCGAAGTTAAAAAAGTATTAGTTGTTGCTATTACTTCAAACAGAGGTTTGTGTGGCGCTTTTAATAGTAATGTAATCAAAGAAGTTAAAAACAGAGCTGATTTTTACGCAGGAAAACAAGTTGACGTTTTTGCTATTGGTAAAAAAGGAAACGATATTCTAACTAAAACACTAAATGTTGTTGACAATCAAAGTCACGTTTTTGATGCATTGACCTTTGATAATGTTACTGTAATTGCAGAAACATTGACCCTAAAATTTGTTTCTGGAGAGTATGACAAAATAGAATTGGTGTACAATCAATTTAAAAATGCAGCAACTCAAATCGTTCAAGTTGAACAGTTTTTGCCGCTTGCAGCAACAAAAACCGATACCCCAGCTTCAACTGGAGATTATATCTTTGAACCATCCAAAGAAGAAATTGTTTTGACTTTGATTCCAAAATCATTGAAAACACAATTGTACAAAGGAGTTAGAGATTCATTTGCCTCAGAACACGGAGCACGTATGACGGCTATGCACAAAGCAACAGACAACGCAACCGAATTGAGAGATCAATTGAAATTGACTTACAACAAAGCACGTCAAGCTGCTATTACTAATGAGATTTTGGAGATTGTTGGTGGAGCAGAAGCTTTAAAAGGATAGTAGATTTTAGATTTCAAGATAATATAGAAAAGCCAACAAATTTTGTTGGCTTTTTTCATTTGGCTTTTAAATTCACTAACTTTGAATTAAATATTTGAAGAAATGGAAGCGCAAACAACAACTCAAAAGCAAGAACTCATCGATTGGATATCTTCAATCGAAGATGAGGTTATTTTAAATAAAATAGTTGAAATTAAAAGGGAGACAACTTTTAATTTTGATGAAGAATTCAAAAAAGGGATTTCTGCTAATGAATTTAGAGAAAGAACCACCAAGTATATAAAATCCTTACCTTGGAAAAAGTAAATTTATTTTTTAAACCCGAGGCTGAAGATTATTTTAACGAATTGGTTTTTATCCTATTTAAGGAGGATTATTTCAGTTATTTAGAGAATGCGATAATTTATAAAGATAAAATATTGTGTTTTATTGAAAACAACATTTCGAATTTTCCATCAAGGAAAACACCACAAAAGCTTCAATCATTAGGATCAAATTACATTTTCTACAAATCAAATCAACGAACCACTTGGTATATTTTCTTTGAGAAATCAAAACAAAAATATTTGATTACCAACATTATAAACAGTCACTCCAAAGAAGCAAAATGGCTTTAAGAACAATAGAAATTACCACATTCGAAGAAATGTTTGCCCAAATCGGAATAATCCGTCACTTGTACCCCAATATTTCCGAAGAAAAATACAAATCCTATCTTGAAGCCATGATTCCACATAATTTTACTCAAGTAGCCCTTTTTGATGGTAAAGGATGTTTAGGACTAACTGGCTTATGGTATGGAATCAAACTGTAGTCTGGAAAATATATAGAAATAGACAATTTATAGTGCATCCCAATCACCGTTCTAAAGGAATTGGTAAACTCTCAACCGATTTTGTCAATCAAAAAGCAACCGATTTAGGATGCACAATGATTGTCCTTGATGATTTTACTGAAAATTTTACTGCACACAATTTTTATTATAATCAAGGATATAATCCTAGAGGCTTTCATTTTATAAAAACATTAAACGAAGAAGGTTTAACTTAATTCAAAGTTTGAAAAACAATTTTATTGCACTAATAAAATCAGCATTAAACCAAAGAAATGGTTATTTTTGTCTCATTAAAAAAATAAAAGACCCTTGGGATTATATAAAAATCTTTTTAAACAAACTGCTATTTACGGACTCGCGACGGTTTTACCTCGAATGTTGAGTTTTTTATTAGTACGATTGTATACTGGAATCTTACCAACGGCCGAATACGGTGAAGTCTCTATCTTGTTGTCTTGGATGGTTTTTTTCAACGTGATTTTGTCTTACGGAATGGAAACCGGATTCTTCCGTTTTTATAATTCCGAAACTGACAAGCAAAATGTAATTGCCACCTCCACTATTTCAATATTTTGGTCTTCTATTTTCTTCCTCTTTGGAGCCCTAATTTTTAGAAATTCCTTGGCAGCTATAGCCAATGTTGACGTGCAATATGTAACGTATTCCATTTGGATTTTGGTTTTAGATGCTTTAGTAATTATTCCATTTTCGAAACTTAGAGCCAATCAGCGTCCTATTAAATATGCTGTTATCAAAATAGGAAACGTGATGGTGAACTTGTTACTCAACATTTTCTTTTTGCTGTATTTGCCAAAATTAGCCGAATCCAATCCCAATTCGTTTATCGCTAATTTATACCTCGAAAACTTCGAAATCGGATATATTTTTGTTGCAAACTTGTTGGCTAGTCTATTGACTTTGGTAGTGCTTTCACCAAATTACTTATACTTAAATCGAAAATTCGATGCTGCTCTTTGGAAAAAAATGATGAAATACGGTTTGCCTATTCTTGTGGCAGGAATTGCGTTTGCAGTCAACGAGCATTTTGATAAAATATTATTGGGTTACTTACTTCCAGAAAACATTGCCAAAGCCGAAGTGGGTGCTTATTCTGCCTGTTACAAACTCGGATTGTTTATGGTATTGTTTGCTACAGCCTTCCGTTTAGGAATTGAACCTTTCTTTTTTAGTCATTCTAGCAATGAAAATGCACCACAAACTTATGCTGTAATTACCAAATATTTTGTGATTTTAGGTTCATTGATTCTTCTTGGAGTGATTGTCTTTGCCGATGTCTTGAAGTTTCTTTTACTCGACAACAAATCCTATTGGGAAGCGATGAAGGTTGTACCTTTAATTATTCTAGCAAATTTCTGTTTGGGTATTTACAACAACCTTTCGGTTTGGTACAAACTCACCGATAAAACTAAAATGGGCGCTTATATTTCAATCGTAGGGGCAATTTTGACATTGGTTTTAAACTATCTATTAATCCCAAAATACAGCTATTACGGCTCTGCAATTGCCACCATTGTTGCTTATGGAAGTATGATGTCTATTTCCTATTTTCTTGGAAAGAAATATTACCCCATCCCGTATGATATGAATAAAATAGGCGGTTATTTAGGATTGTCAATCTTGTTTTCCGCAATTTCTTTCTACGGTTTTCGCGAAAATTATTTCGTTGGAATTCCATTATTAATCGGGTTTATGTATTTTATATATTACAATGAAAAACAAACCATATTGGGCATCATAAATCGAAAAAAATAAAAAATTTACGGACTATAAGTACGGACAAGTCGCGACTAGTCCCAACAATACTATAAAAAATGAAAATAAACATCATCAACAAATCGAAACATGACTTGCCCAACTATGAAACCATTGCCTCGGCAGGAATGGATTTACGTGCCAATCTAACTGAATCAATAACGTTACAGCCCTTAGAAAGAGCCATCGTAAAAACAGGCCTTTTCATCGAATTGCCAATTGGTTACGAAGCACAAGTGCGACCAAGAAGCGGTTTGGCTGCCAAAAAAGGAATCACGGTACTCAATTCGCCTGGAACGGTCGATGCCGATTATCGCGGCGAAATTGGCGTGATTTTGGTAAATTTATCCAATGAAACTTTCGTTGTCGAAAATGGCGAACGCATAGCCCAACTCATTATCGCCCAACACGAAAGAGCCGAATGGATTGAAGTCAAGGAATTATCCGAAACATCAAGAGGCGAAGGTGGTTTTGGAAGTACGGGAGTGAAATAAATTCCTGCGAAGGCAGGAATCTTGTGAATTGAATTGATTTTCAACTTCCTGCGAAAGCAGGAATCTCGTAAATTTAATTAATTTTTTGTGTAGTATAAATTATTATAAATAAGATTCCTGCCTTCGCAGGAATAATGCCTTCGCAGGAATAAAGAAGAAAATGAAATTATGGTATATTTATATAATGTCAAATAAACCTCAAGGTTTTATTTATGTTGGAATTACCGATAATTTATTAGAACGAGTTAAGGAACATAAATTAAAAATTTATCCAAATTCATTTACAGCTAAGTATAGTTGTGATAAGTTAATTTATTTTGAAGAATGGGAAGATGGATTTGAAGCTACAGTCCGAGAAAAGCAATTAAAAAAGTGGAAAAGAGATTGGAAAGTGAATTTAATTGAAGATATGAATCCAGCTTGGATGGATATTAGTTTAAATTGGAATTTCAATTTTAATATAATAAGAAAATAACGTTTAATTTAAAAGATACCCGCTTTCGCGGGCAATTGATATGAAAATAATAGTACCAATGGCTGGACGTGGATCCAGATTAAGACCGCACACATTAACAATCCCAAAACCATTAATTCCTATTGCTGGGAAACCTATCGTACATCGTTTGGTCGAAGATATTGCAGGGGTTTTGAATCAGGATATTGAAGAAATTGCCTTTATTATTCACGAAAGTTTTGGCAAAAAAGTAGAAGAAGATTTAATCGCCATTGCCAAGAAATTAGGCTCGAAAGGAACTATATACTACCAAAACGAAGCGTTGGGAACAGGTCACGCTATTATGTGTGCGAAAGATTCTTTGAGCGGACCAGCGGTAATTGCTTATGCTGATACTTTGATTCGCGCCGATTTCGATTTAGATCAAAACGCCGATAGTGTAATTTGGGTAAAACAAGTCGATCAACCCGAATCTTTTGGAGTGGTTAACTTAAACGAAGCCAATGAAATAATCGAACTCGTTGAAAAACCAAAGGAATTTGTTTCAGACCTTGCCGTTATCGGAATTTACTATTTTAAAGATGTTGCTGTTCTAAAAGACGAATTGCAATCCGTTTTAGATAACAACATCATCAACGGTGGAGAATATCAAATTAATGACGGAATAAAGCAAATGATGGCAAAAGGTATGATTTTTGTACCGGGAGAAGTTACCGAGTGGATGGATTGCGGAA